>Ga0302157_10000158_pt1 | contig 88433 bp, 79 predicted proteins | sample I_Bog_N3_3_FD_193502 | JGI IMG/M metagenome (GOLD analysis project Ga0302157, IMG submission 193502) | Peat permafrost microbial communities from Stordalen Mire near Abisko, Sweden - I_Bog_N3_3 | ecosystem: Environmental > Terrestrial > Soil > Wetlands > Peat | place: Sweden: Abisko, Stordalen... | reverse complement strand
GAGCAATGCGACAGCCAAGCCCTACCGGTGGATGAAGACCGCTACGGAAATACTGGATTCGATGAGACGATTCTGCGAAATAACCAACCGGGCTCATTTGTCATGAACTTCAGTGTCAGGACACTAGTAGATCTTGGAGGTCTGGCTCGACTGCGCTAGACTGGTGGTGCCCGTATCTGGTTCCTCAGCAGCGTCTGCGCATCGCCTCGGTGGTGACTGACGAGACGGCGTGATGGTGACGCCCCTGCGCACCCGACGGCAGGCACGGTCAACGACGGTCAACGAGGAGCTTGGCATGCGGCACCGGCAAAAGATCCTGAACCACTATCCCGACGATACCGACGTGCGCGTCCTGGCAGTATCGTTCCGTTGCTCACCGAGCGAGTATGCGGCCCTGGCGCACGACGCCGATGCCTGCGGGAAAACGCTTGGGGCCTACGTCCGCGATGAGGTGCTGGCGCGCAAGGTCGATCCAGCCGGCCGGCCGCGGACCATCCGCCTGCAGCGCCAGATCGTCACCGTGCTCAACATCATGGCCGCGCGCCAGCAGCGCCTGAATCTCGCGGTGCGGGCGTCCATCCGCCAGGGCAGTCCGATCGCCGAGACCACCCAGGCCGAGCTCTCCGAGGTCGCGCGCTCCTGCCGCGATGCGCTGCAGGAGCTGGTGACCGCCATGCACGATGCGCCAGCGCTGGCGCTGCCACTGGCACCACCCACCTCGACCAGGGTGGCCGACGCGGACACTCCCGGCGGGACCAGCGGCTGAGCAGTGCGCCGCACCCGTGCGGACAACGCTGGTTGTCGGGAAACGAGCGCCGCGAGGGTCTCGGGACGTCACGATCTTTTGTCTCATGCTCGTGGCATGGAATCCCGCAAAAGGCCGTGGTCGTGCCGCGGTGCCAGCGCACCGCCACCTATGCTCCGCGGCGTGAACCCATCCCAGCCGCTCCCCATCATCGCTGCAGGAACTGGTCCGGTACGCGTGGCCACGCGCGTGGTCGCGGACACCGCTGCGGCAGCTCGCTACATCGCCACCGTGATCGCCGACACCATCCGCCGTTGCGCAGCAACCGGCCAGCGCTGCGTACTCGGCCTGCCGACTGGGCGCACTCCCCTGGCGGTCTATCGCCTGCTGGTGGACTGGCATCGCGCCGGTGAGCTGAGCTTCCGCGGGGTGGTGGCGTTCAATCTCGATGAATACCAGGGCCTGCCCCCCAGCAGCGCTCAGAGCTACTGGGCCTTCATGCACCGTGAGTTCTACGACCTCATCGACATCGCTCCGGCCCACGTCCATCTGCCGCGCGGCGACCTGTCCGACGCCGAGGTCGCCCAGCATGCCTCCGAGTACGAACGAGCGATCGTCGAGGCGGGCGGCATCGACCTCATGCTGCTGGGGATCGGCGCCAACGGCCATATCGGCTTCAATGAGCCCGGCTCCCTCCAGTGCAGTCGCACGCGGCTGGTACGCCTGGCGCGCACCACCCGCCTGGCTGCGGCGCAGGATTTCGCCGGTGCCAGCCATGTCCCGCGCGCGGGCGTGACCATGGGGGTGGCGACCATCCTCAGCGCGCGGCGGGTGCTGCTGCTGGCCACCGGTGCGCACAAGGCCGCTGCGGTGGCTGCCGCCATCGAGGGGCCGAGCGAGGCCGCCTGCCCGGCGAGCTTCATCCAGGGACATGGCGATGCCGAGGTGGTGTGCGATCGCGATGCCGCAGCGCTGCTGAGTGCGGTGCGCAAGCCCTGGCTGGTCGGCTCCGCGCACTGGGATGCGCAGCAGCTGCGCACCGCGGTCATCGAGGTCGCTGAGACGACCAAACGTGCGCTCCTGACACTGCGGCCGGCGGACTACCAGGCCTGCGGGCTGGGCGAACTCCTGGATCAGCATGGTCCGGCAGACAAGCTGAACCTCGACACCTTCCGCGAGCTGGTCGGCAAGATCACCGGCTGGCCCGGGGGCAAGCCCCCCGAGCGCCGCCGGCCTGGCGACATCCCGCGCGCGGATGACATCATCCATCCGAAGACGGTGGTGGTCTTCAGTCCGCATCCCGATGACGATGTGATCGGCATGGGCGGCACCATCGCCAGGCTGGGCGAGCATGGTCACCGCGTGCACATCGCCTACCAGACCAGCGGCCACCATGGCGTGCACGACGACGACCTGATGCCGCATATGGCCTTCGTCGCCGGCGTGTGCCAGCTCGCCCGCAGCGCCGTCCCCGAGCTGCCGCCGAGCGCGCAGAGCGCGCTCAAGTCGCTGGTGCGCCGCACCGAGGCCACCGCCGGCGCCGCCCTGGTCGGCGTCCCCGCGGAGGCGCTGCACTTCCTCGACAGCCCGCTCTACGAGTCCGGCGAGGTCGGCGAGACGGACGTGGAGCTGCACGTCGCCCTGCTGCAGCGGCTGCGTCCGCACCAGATCTACGCCGCCGGCGACCTCGCCGACCCCAACGGCACCCATCGGCGCTGCCTGCTGGTGCTGCGCGATGCCCTGCGACGCTGCGCCGGTGAGCCGTGGTACGCGCAGTGCTCGTGCTGGTTGTATCGCGGCGGCTGGGACCACTACCGCAGCGACGAGTTCGCGCGCGCGGTGCCGCTGTCCCCGGGCGATGTGCTGGTCAAGCGCCAGGCCATCCTCCGCCACCAATCGCAGAAAGACCGCATCATGTTCCCGGGCGATGATGTGCGTGAATTCTGGCAGCGCGCCGAGGAGCGCACGCGCCAGGCGGCGATGGCGCTCAATGCCCTGGGGCTGCCCGAATATGCGGCGGTGGAGTTGTTCGCCGCCTGGAATCCGCTGGAGTGGCCATGAGCCCGGCGCGCGAGGCGGTGATCCTGGCGCGCGGCCTGGGCACCCGCATGCGCGCCCGGGGTGGGCAGCTCGATGCCGCGGCCTCGTCGGTGGCCGATACCGGCGTCAAGGCGCTGATCCCCATCGAGCGGCCGTTCATCGACTACCTGCTGCACGATCTCGCAGAGGCCGGCATCGCACGGGTGGTGGTGGTCATCGGCCCCGAGCATGAGGCGATGCGCCGCCATTGCCGCGAGCTCACCACCTCGCGCCTGGAGATCGCCACCGCAGTGCAGGAGCGGCCGCTGGGGACCGCCGATGCGGTGCTCGCCGCCGAACGCCAGGTCGCCGGGCTGTTCCTGGTCATCAATGGCGACAACCGCTATCCCGTCGCCGGGCTGCGCGCCCTCATCGGCCTGGCGTCCCCCGGCCTGGTCGGCTTCCGGCGCTCCGGGCTGCTGGCCGGCAACCTGCCGAGCGAGCGCCTGTCGCGCTTCGCCGCCATCATCGGCGCTCCGGACGGCCTGCTGGCCGAGATCATGGAGAAGCCGGATGCCGCCCAGTGGGCGCGGGCGGGGGCGGACCCCCTGCTGAGCATGAACTGCTGGTGCTTCGACGGCACCATCTTCACCGCCTGCCGCCACATCGGCCCGAGTCCGCGCGGCGAGCTCGAGCTGCCGGATGCGGTGCGCTGGTCGATCGACCATGGGACGTCGTACCGCATCGTCGACAGCGACCAGGCGGTGCTCGACCTTTCCAGCCGCGACGACATCGCCGGCGTGCGCGCGGCACTCCTCGGCGCGGTGGTGCGGCTGTGAAGGTGGTCGAGCGGCTGCAGGCGGCTGGCCTGGTTGCTCCGGCGGTCGCCGGCGCCATCCAGCTGCATGGTCAGGCGCTCAGTGCGCTGGGACGAGAGGCGGAGTTCGCCTGGTGGGTGCCCGGCCGCATCGAGGTGTTGGGCAAGCACACCGATTACGCCGGCGGCCGGGTGCTCAACTGCGCCACCGACCTCGGGCTGGTGGTGCTCGCTGCACCCAACACCGTGGGCCGGGTGCGCGTGATCAGCAGCGGGCGGCGCAGCGAGCTGCCCCTCGGCGAGGCGGTGGCCGCGCAGACCGGCTCCGAGACCTACATCGCCACCGTGGTCCGCCGCCTGGCCCGCCATTTCCCTTCCCTGGAGACCGGCGTCGACATCAGCATCGCCGCCAACCTGCCGGCGGCGGCGGGTATGAGCTCGTCCTCGGCCTTCATCACCGGCCTGCATCTGGCGATCGTGGCGGTGAACCGGCTGGCGGCGCGCACACCCTACCGCAACACCATCACCAGCCAGGAGGATCTCGTCCAGTACCTCGGCTGCCACGAGAATGGTGCCGCCTTCCGCGCTCTGTCCGGCGACCATGGCGTCGGCACGGCTGGCGGGAGCCAGGACCATGCGGCGGTGGTGCTGTCGCTCGCCGGCAGGCTCAACGACTGGTCCTTCAATCCGTTCCACCGCCTCGCCAGCGTGGCGTGGCCGGCCGCACTGCGGCTCGCGGTGGTGGTGAGCGGGGTGGCGGCGGAGAAGACCGCCGCCGCCCAGGCACACTTCAATCGCGTCTCCGGGCGGGCACAGGGCGCGCTATCTGCATGGAACCAGGCGAGTGGACGACAGGATGCCAGCCTGGGTGCAGCGCTTGCGCGTGTCGGTGCGGACACCCTGCTCGCCGGTATCGCCGATGCCGATCTCAATCGCCGAGCGGCGCAGTTCATCGCCGAGACGCGCGATATCGTCCCCGGGGCGGTGGCGGCACTGGATAGCGGCGATCTCGGCGGCTTCGCCGCCCTGGTGGCGCGCTCGCAGCAGCTCGCCGAGAGACATCTCGAGAACCAGATCAGCGAAACCACCGCCCTGGTGCGCCTGGCGCAGGAGCACCAGGCGGTGGCCGCCTCGGCCTTCGGCGCCGGCTTCGGCGGCGCGGTGTGGGCCGCCTTCACCAGCGAGCGCGGACCGGAGGACTGGTTGGCGGCCTACCGGACGCGCTTCCCCGAGCATCGCGCGGCGGCGAGCCTGCATCTCATCCACCCAGGGCCGGGGGCCACGGCTCTGCATGGCGATTGAGACCCCATCTGCGGCAATGACGCGCATGGCCTGCGAACGCGACCGTCAGCAACCATCATCCGCCTTCCCCGTGCCTGGGGCGCGCAGCCAGGAGTGTCTATGACTGCGGATGCTTTGGTCCCACCAGTGATCCTGCGCTACCGCCGGCTGCTGCTGGTGATCGCCGGCATGGGTGGTGTGCTCTATGGTTATGACATCGGCATCATCGGTTCGGCGCTGCTCTATCTCGATAAATCGATCGTCCTGAGCGCGAAGCAGACATCCCAGATTGTCGCCGCCCTGCTCGGCGGCGGCATGCTGTCGTCAATCGTCACCGGAATGCTCGCCGAGTATGTCGGCCGCCGTGCCATAATCCTCGCCAGCGCCGTGCTCTTCATCGCCAGCATCCCCATCATCTGCTTTGCCGACGGTTATCTCTCGCTGTTCTTGGGTCGCCTCCTCCAAGGCTTCAGTACCGGCATGATTGCGGTGGTGATTCCGCTCTATTTGGCCGAATGCCTCAACCCAAATGTGCGCGGTCGCGGGATGGCGATATTCCAGCTCATGCTCAATACCGGCATCCTTGCAGGCGGAGGTGTCGGGGCGCTGTTCACCGCCCACGTCGAGAGCCAGGCCGGCTCCGCCGATCATCAGCTTTTTCTGCTGATCCAGGACCACGCCTGGCGCTGGATGTTCTCAACCGCCATTCTTCCCGGTGTGCTGTTCCTGGCTGGCGGATTGTTCATCACCGAATCCCCACGCTGGCTGCAGCGCCGTGGCAAGACGGCCCAGGCACGTGCGGCATTGATGCGCTCCTGCACCCCCGATGAGGCGGAGCGCGAACTAACGGCGATCAGCACCATCGATGAGCAACAAATCGCTGCCGGCCTGGCCCACTCACTGTGGCAGCGCCGCTACATATTGCCCTTCCTGATCACCTTGACCATTCTTGGTCTCAATCAGGCGACGGGCATCAATTCCATGCTGGGGTACGTGGTCGTAATCCTGCATCAGGCGGGGATGCCCAATGCCTTGGCATCTGAAGCAAGCCTGGCGGCCCTGGTATGCCTGGTGGCTTTCACCCTGCTGGCAGTGCCGTTGGTCGACAAGCTTGGTCGTACGGTGCTCCTGAAGATCGGCACTGCCGGCATCGTCATCGCGATGATGTCGTGTGCTGGACTGTACTGGCATTCTGAATCTCGCGGCACCGATGTCACCGCGCAGGTGCGGGCAGCGGTCACCGCCAGCGGAATAAGCCTGCCGGTCAGCGAGCTGGACGGCAAGCCGATGCGCTTGGCGGTGCTGCTCGACAGCGGAACGGGCGAGCGTCTGGTAACAGTCACCAGCTCCGACACGTTCACCAGCCCCGACACCCAGCCGATGCTCAAAGTCGAGGCGCCAGCAAGCCCCGCCTCCATCACCATCCTGCGTGCGACGCGAGGTGAAGTTCCCTCACCTATGCTGGCCTGGCTCGTGCTGGCTTCGGTGATGTTGTTCATTGCCTCCTACGCCTTCGGCCCTGGCGTCTGCGTTTGGCTGGTGCTGTCCGAGCTGATGCCAACCCGCATCCGCTCCAACGGCATAGGCATCGCCCTGGTGTTCAATCAGGGCATATCGACCCTTATCGCGGCCCGCTTCCTGCCGGTGGTCTGCGACCATGGCTATGCAGTGATGTTCCTTGCTTGGGGGCTCGCCACGGTGCTCTACTTCCTGGTCTCCGCCTTCATCCTGCCTGAAACCAAAGGGCGCAGCCTGGAGGAGATCGAGGCTATGTTCGCCGCCAAGCCGCCCTGAGCGGCTCTCACCCGCTGTTGGGGCTGCCAAGGAACTGCACCAGGGTCTTCTTCAGGCGGTCGATGGTGATCGGCTTGGCCAGGTAGTCATCCATGCCGGCCGCCAGGCAGGCCTGGCGGTCGCTGGGCAGGGCATTGGCGGTCATCGCGACGATCGGCTTGCGATAGTCCTGGGCGCGCAAGCGCCGCGTCGCCTCGAGGCCATCCATCACCGGCATCTGGCAGTCCATGAAGATCAGGTCGAAGCTGGCGCCGTTCACGCGTTCGAGCGCCGACTGCCCATCATTGGCGACCGTCACGGTCAGCCCGAGGCGGGAGAGCATGGCGCGTGCGACCTCCTGGTTGACCGCATTGTCCTCGATCACCAGCACCGCGCCCGACCAGCGCAGCGGGCGGGTGGCGGGCTTTGCCGGAGCCGGAGCTGGCGGTGCCTCGATGATCACCCGCACCGGAACCCGGCAGGTAAAGCAGCTCCCGGCACCGGGGGTGCTGACCACGTCCAGGGTGCCCCCCATCAGTTCGGCCAGGCGCTTGCTGATCGCCAAGCCAAGGCCGGAGCCCCCATAGCGCCGCGACATCGAGCTGTCGGCCTGCGAAAAAGGCTGGAACAGCCGGCTGATCGCCGCCGCATCCATGCCGATGCCGGAGTCGGAGACGGTCATGGTCAGGCGCCCGTCGGATTCCACGCCCATCGACAGGCTGACCGTGCCCTGATCGGTGAACTTCACCGCGTTGCCGAGCAGGTTGAAGAGGATCTGCCGCAGCTTGCTCGGATCGCCGCTGAGGCGGCTCGGCATGTCCGCCGCCGGGGTGAAGTGCATCTCCAGCCCCTTCTCCTTGGCCTTCAGATGGACCACCCGCAGCGCATCGTCGGCGAGTGCCCGCGGGGCGAATTCGACCTGTTCGACCAGTGCGGCCCCCTCCTCGAGCTTGGAGAAGTCGAGGATGTCGTTGAGGATCTGCAGCAGGTTATTGGCGCTGGCATGGATGGTGGAGACGTGTTCGCGGTATTCCGTCGGCAGGTCGCTCATACCCATCAGCTCGACCATGCCGATGACGCCGTTCAGCGGCGTGCGGATCTCGTGGCTCATGGTCGCCAGGAAGGCCGATTTGCTGCGCGTGGCCTGTTCGGCGTCATAGAGCGCCTGGCGCAGGTTCTCTTCGACGAACTTGCGTTCGCTGATGTCGCTGATGTAGCCATGCCACAGCAGCGACCCATCGGTCTGCTGCTCGGGATCGGATTGCGCGTGCACCCAGCGCGAGCGCCCATCGCGCAGGACGATGCGGTAGTCGCAGTCCCAGCGGATCAGCTGGCGCCCCGCTTCCGCGAGCGAAGCCATCACCCGGGTGCGATCCTCGGGATGGAGTCGCTCGTTGAGCGCGTCCCAGGATGCTACCACCTCCTCCGGGGCGATGCCGTAGATCGCGCGGATGCCCTGCGAAACGTAGGGGAAGCTGCCCGTCCCGTCGGGATGGAGGAGGAACTGGAAGAGCATGCCAGGCGCCTGGGCGGCGACCTTCTGCAGCCGCGCCTCGACGGTGGTGAGGGCAGTCGCCGCCTGGCGGCGCTCGGTGATGTCGGTATGCGTCCCCACCATGCGCAGCGGCCTGCCGTTCTCGATGTCGACGATGCGGCCCTGGTCGAGGATCCAGCGCCAGGAGCCGTCGCGGTGCAGGACGCGGTATTCCTGGCGGTACAGCGGGCTGTCGCCGCGCAGATGAAGCTGCACCGCCCTCTCCACCGCCTCGCGTTTATCCGGATGGATCAGCTCCTCCCAGGTCTCGACCGTATCGAGGAAGCTTTCCGGCTGGTAGCCGAGCATGGTCTTGGCGCGTTGCGACGACCAGACGCTGCCCCGGTCGAGATCCCACTCCCACACCGCGGTGTCACCGATGCTCAAGGCGCTCTCGAGGCGCTCTCCGTGGATGCTCAGCGACTCGAGCGCCTGCTTGGACGGGGAGATATCGGTCTGCACGGCAATATAGCAGCTCAGCACCCCATCGGCGTCGCGAACTGGATGGATCTCCAGGTGGTTCCAGAAGGGCGTGCCGTTCTTGCGGTAATTGCGGATCTCGACCGTGCACGAACGCTCGGCGTTGAGCGCCGTACGCACATCCTGGATGGTGCGCGGATCCGTCTCCGGCCCTTGCAGCAGTATTCCCGGATGGCGTCCCAGCACCTCGGCACTGGTGTAGCCGGTCAGCCTGGTGAAGCCGGCATTGACCCACAGCACGAGACGATCGGTGCCGCAGATCATCACGCCATTGGCCGTCTGGGTGGCGATAACGTGCAGCAGGGCAGCATCGAAGGGAGGCAAGGTCAGGACTCGTACCATGGCGCCAGGCAGGTGAAGGGGATGGCAGTGTCGATGGAGTCTACCCCGGAAATCCAACCAGGGACGCAGCTTTTTCAGCCACAACCCATTGGCCGCGGTGCATCGCTGCGCAGAAGCGCGGGCGCCCCTCGTGCGCAGCGATATTATATGTCTTTACGGGGCAATTGCTTACGAGTAACCATATGCAATCGTATGCGTTTACGGTGGCCACGCTGCCGACGGATCTCCATGGCCGCGCTGCGGCTCATCATCTCCGGCGCTGGCCGGCGAACTGGCGGAAGCGGCCGCCAGCAGTGGTCCTGGACCAGGGCGCGTCGGCGGATGACCTGGGCCCAGGCGGAGCACCGATAATTGGCAGGGCGTCCGATACTACACTGAATGCGCGCATGCCCGACCGCGCATAAAGCGCTTGAATTGCCACCCTGGTCTCGCTCATAATCACCCCACGAGCGAGTGACGTGAAACGCGCAGATAGGAGGATCAGCCGATGCCGCGCATCCCCGCAATCCTGTTCGTCGCGCCGAAGGTCGCCCAGCGCGACCGCCTCGCCCAGGCCTTCGCCGTCAGCGGTGTGGTGTGCGCGCTGCACTGGGTGACCACCTCCGCCGATGCCTTTCTCTTCCTCACCCGTCTGGGCACCTATAGCGACTCGCCCCGGCCGAAGCTGATCATCCTTGAAATCAGCATGCCCGACACCGATGGCTGGGGCCTGCTCAGCGTGCTCAAGGACAATGCACTACTGAAGACCATCCCAGTGGTGGTGATGACCGATTCGGAGAATTACATCGATGTGCTGCGCTGTGGCGGCATGAAGGTCGACGACTACGTGACCATCCCCAGCACCCCGCAGGAATACATCGAGCTGATCGCCTCCTTCGACCACTGGCTGATCGGCTCATCACCCGGGTATTCGCTGACCACCAGTCCGTGAACGCAGCAGCCAGAGGCGCTGGCGGCAGCGGCGGCGCTAGGGCAGCGGTCCATGGCGCGGCAGCGGTCCGGCATCGCTCAGGTGCATCAGGCCGGCGAGCGCCTGGATGGTCAAGCGGACGTGCATGGGCAGTGTGCGGCCGATGCCCCAGAAGCCGGTGCCCGCCTGGCTGACCGTGGAAGCAGCGGCGATCGCTGCGGCGGCGAAGCGCTGATACTGCTCCGCACTCAGGCAGGACTGGCCCGCGGCGGCCATGATCTCGATGTGATCCACCAGGTGCTTGCCCCGGCTCAGGCGCATGCGCGCCGCAGGGAATTCCACTTGGGCGCGGCCGAGCAGCTCCTCCAGGGTGCCGGCGGCGTGGCCCAGGTGGCGGGCGAAGCTGGGCCAGAAGGTGGACGCCGAGCTGTTGCCGGTGACGTTCTTGGCGCGATCGACCAGGATGCTGATCGAGGCCAGCCCGGTTGCGATCGCCATCGCCAGCTCCTCGGGCGCCTGCCAGCCCCGATCGATCTCTCCAGCTGACGACGCCAGCAGCGAGCCGACGATGTGGCCGTTGCTCAGGATGAGGACCTGGGACGACAACGTGCCCGCCTTCGGCCGCAGGGAATCACGGTACTGTCCGGTTGCGATCCCGGTGAGCGCCAGGGGATGGGCACTGGCGACCATCGAGAACAGCGTGGGTATGCCGACGTAGACGATCTCGGTGTTGAAGAAATCGGAGAGCTCGCGCATGGCGACCGGGTTGAGGATATCGGCGGAGACCATCTCGTCGCCGGCACGCATGGCGATGGCGATGGTGCCGACATACTCGACCGCCCAGGGGGGCACCTGCTGGTCGTTGAGGTGGGTGATGGCGGTGCTATGGACACGCTCGGCAGTCACGCCCCGTTCCTGGAACCCGGCGCTGGTCAGGTAGGTATTCTCACGCACACCGCGGATGCCATAGGCTACCACCAGCTTGGTATCGTCGGCGATCAGCGGTCGCGTATGGCAGTCGACCACACCCGACCACTCCCAGGTGCGTATGAAGGGGACGAAATCCGGATCCTCGAGCATGCACTCTCCGCCCATCCCCGGGCCTGACCGAATCATGGGTGGTCTCGGGATGAGGGACCTCACGATACCCTCAGATGGACAGTTTGCCACTGACGATGGCAGAGCCCGGTGGCAAGCGCACGAGTCACAGCCCCCCTTCCGAAGGGCGAGGGTCAGAACTGCTATATGCCGAAGCACTGGACCCGAGTCGGAGTGTGCTAGCATGACCATATGACGACGACTCTCCTAACCTCGCCAGCGCTCCACCAGGACGTGCTGATCTATGAGCGTGTTATGGTGGAGCTGCTTGATGCCGCCCGCGTCAGCGGACGAGCGCAATTGTCTCCCCACGCCCAGACGGCGGTCATCCAACTGGGTCCGGAGCCCGACGTCGATCATCTGGGGTGGCCGTCGATCTATGGCAAGGCTGCCCGGACCCTGCGCGAGCGCTGCATCCGTCTCGGCATGCCGCGCAGCCGCTACCTGGCGGGCGAATGGATCAATCGCGGGCTCTAGGGCGCAGCGACCTCCAGGCCCTGTGCCTGCCTGCCCAGGACGTCGGATGACCGGCGTGCGAGCCCCCAACTCGGCGCTCGACGGCGGATCAGCCCATTGACGGGCTGGCCCGCGCGACCTTGATGAAGGCCGAGCGCGATGCCATGGCCGCCGTCTTCAAACGCCCCCGCGGTCGACCGCCCACGACGCCGGCCAAGCTGCGCGCGTATCGCTCGCGGACGGTGCGGCTGCGCAAGGACGGCCGGCCCTGCAAGGCGCCGACCCACATCACCCTCGATCAGCTGGAGGCGTGGTTGGAAGCACATGCCGGACGCTATTGGCGCGGCCGCGGCCGCCCCCCTGCTGGAGCCATGCCATGGACCATGGCGGCGGCCGAGCATTTCGCCATTTCACGGCGAACCGTCCTGCGCCTGGCCGACGCGCTCACCAAGCGCCGCGCCCAGCGCGCGCGCTCTTCGGCCCTCGATGCCGCCTCAGGCGGCATGCTCGCCGCCCTGTCGGAACGCTATTCCCGGGTGGCGACGGTCAGCGGACCGCCGTCGCACCCGGCGGAAGACCGCCTGCACGCATTGTCAGCAGCAGGCTCGCCCAGGGGCGCGGCCGAGCCGGGTGCAGCGCCGGATGATGCGCGGCTGATCGATGCGATCGCCGCCTACCTGCAGGATCGCGCCACCGACGCGGGCCTCGCCCAGCTTGCGGACATCATCGCCCGCCGCCGGGCGGCCGGTCCGACCCCGGCCGTCGGACGGGGGTTGGAGGCGCTTGGACTCCAGAAGGCCCCCCCCCCTCCGGCGGTGCTCTCGTCGGTGGTCGCTGGCGTGGCGATCCGCTCGGCCCTGCTGGAAGCGCTCGACGCCTTCGCTGCGCTCGGCCAGGAAGGCGCCGTGAGCACCGTGGCGCAGCAGCTGCAGCGCCTGCTCGAGTCGCCGCGGTCCCCCATCCGCTGAACGCCATGATGGCCATGACGGACGGCTCCCCGGTCCTGGCATCGACCATGGCCTCAGGAAATTCACGAAGCATAGGATTCTTGCTAAACTCAGGAACCGCGATATGGATCATGACCATGTCACGATCCAAACCGACCAAGCCGGTCAAGACCATGTCGGTCTCGATGTCGGCCGACCTCTATGACCAGATCGAACACCTCGCTACCGAGCGTCGCCGGCCCAAGAGCTGGCAGATGCTCGAATGGATCCACGCCGGGATGCGCTCCGAAGGCATCCAGCCGGCGGACCTGGTTCCAAGCCCGGCAACGCGGGAGGCGACCACGTGAAGACCATCACCTTCCTGGCGGAAAAGGGCGGCGTGGGCAAGACCACCCTCGCATCGGTCGTCGCCACCTCGGTGGCGGCCACCGGCGCGCGCGTGCTGGTCATCGCCTTCGATATCCAGGGTGCCTCGGCCTCGGTGCTGCTGGAACACGCCCTGCCGCGTACGTCCGGCGCCGCGGCGCTGCTCACTGGCCAGCCGGCGGAACCGGTCGAGGGCCGCCACGGCATCATGGTCCTCACCGGCGGCCAGGACCTCGACTCGGGGATCGTGCGCCAAGTGCGTCACGATGAGCTGCGCTTCGCGCTGGAGAAGATCCAGGAGGCGGTCGACGTGGTGATCATCGACTGCGGGCCGGTGCTGCGCCATCTCCACCGTCTCGCCCTCGATGCTGCCGATATCGCGGTCATCGTCACCGATACCTCCGCCGAGTCGCAAGCAGGCCTGGCGCGCGTCCTGCGCGAGATCCACACCAGTCGGCAGCGTGGCACCCATGCGCCGCGACAGCTCATCGTTGCCGCCAACAAGATCGCAGCGCGCACCACCCATGACCAGGTGATGCTCGACGAGATCCGCAAATCCGCGCTTGCCGCCGGCGCGAGCATGATCGAGATTCCCCATACCACCGCCATCCCCTCGGCCATCGACTCCCGTCGGCCGGAGGCGGCGATGGCTGGCAACCCGGCCTCACAGGCGCTCAGCGCGCTGGTGAAGGCGCTCTGGAGCGAAGAGGTAGCGCATGGCAAAGCGCCCTGATCTGCGCGCCGCGCTGGCGGCCCGGGCGGTCGCCGCCCAATCCGATGGCCATCAGCAGGCGGATAGCGCAGAGCTGACCTTCGCCACCGACCAGGCGCGCCTGCGCGAGCAGCGCCAGCAGATAGACCTCGCGCGCATCCAGGCGCGCACCAGCAAGGATATCCGCGCCACCAACCCCCAGCACGTCGTCGACCTGGCCGAATCGATCGCCGTGGTCGGCTTGATCGAGCCTTTGGTGGTGGACTGCGAGCTGCGCCTGCTGGCGGGCGGCCACCGCCTGGCGGCCCTGCGTCTGCTGTCCCTGCCGCTCGCCCAGCGCGCGACGGCTATCGCGGAGCTGGCGCAGCACTTCGGCATCGAGCGGGGTAAGGCGATCCCGGCCAGCCAGGTGGTCGTACTGCAGGAGCGGGTGGCGATCTTGCCCGTCCTGCCAGCGAGTGCGCCGATCCATGCGGTTGCCGATCTCGATGCCCAGCGCGATCCGGAGCGTGCCTTCCAGGTCGAGGTGGCCGAGAACGAGAAGCGCCGCGATTACACCAGCCATGAGATCCGGGGGGTGGCGGAACGCCTGCGCCGCAGTGGACGCTACCAGATGAGCGGCCGCCCCGGCAAGGGGAAGAAGGCCATGCTGCCCGAATTGGCAGCGATCTTCGGCAAGTCCCAGCGGCAGATCTATCGGGCCCTGGCCGGCATCCCGGCCGCTCCGGTGGGAAAGTCTGCCATCCGTCAGCATTTCGACCCCCGTGCCCAGCGCTCGGTGGTCCAGACGATGATCGCTGCCCTGCCCGCCGAGAGCCGGTTCGACCGCCTGCGCGAGCTCTTCGCCCAGGTCGACGAGGAACTGGGCCGCCTGCATCCCTGAGCCCGGCCACCAGAGCCTTCAGGAGCGATGCTGGCCTGGTCGATCCGCCCCTGCATCAGGATGGCGTGGCGAGTCACGGGAAAGTCTGCCACCTGTCAGAGTTTCTCCCGTGCCGGAGTGACAACTCCCGCAGCAGGACACCGCGCAGGGTCACGGGAAAGTCTGCCATCTGGCAGTCTTTCCGAGGGTGGTGACGAGGGTCCTCCTTCCTGCATCAATGCCGATCGAGGCGCCAGGCCCGGCGAAACGGAGGGAGGTGCAGGCGTGAATTATGCGGGATCACAGGATGCCGACGACGGAGCGTTCCGGGTTTAAACCACGTGAGGGCAAGCCATTCGATAGGGGTATTTGCCACTGTCACGTTTAACTAGGCACAGACTGTCATCATTTCCCAGCACTCGATGGCGACCGCTGCAAGACGAAGGCTGAAGCGTACGCGCGCTGGAAGCGGCTGCGGGAGGGGGACAGCGGGTGACGGGTCGTCCCGATATTGCGGGACAGGCAGTTGCCCTAGTCGATCGCTCCGGCCAAGCGGGCGAAGTAACGGTTCCACCAGCGCCGCCGCACCATCAATGGCCGTTGGATGGGGTGGGCGCGGACCTCGGCGATCGCCTGATCGAGATCGAGTCCGCGGATCAGCATGCCGGCCAGCTGGGCGTTGATGGACTCCTGGAATCCCTGCTTGTTTCCCCAGTAATGGTCGAACCATGCCCGGGCCGGACGCAGCTGACCGGTGGCGGAAAGGGATGCGCTGAATGCCAATTGCTCATGCAAGGTGTGCGACCCGACGGCTGAAAACGCATCGCAGAGCGCCAGGGCCTCATCGAGCAGGGCCCGCTGCTGGCTGCCGACCGCGACGATGCCGGCATTCCACATCGCGGTGTCAGCCGTGACCGCCACCCCGGCGCAGACCGTGCCCACCAGCTGGCGGGCCAGCTGGCGGTGCCCGCGTCGACGCGAAGCGCCGAGGGCGAATTCGCGCTCGTGCATGAACACCGCGCCCGCTGCCAGGGCGTCCGACATCGGGGCGAGCGGCTGACGTGCGAGGATATCGGAATCGAGGTAGACGAGGTGCGCCGGACCGAGCTCGCCAGCCGCGCGCACGGCCTGGATCTTCATGCGCCAGAAGAAGCCGCTGCTGCCCCGCCACTCGGTCATGGTGCCGGCGCTCACCGGAATCGCGTGCACGCGCGGAGCGAACCAGCGGTAGTAGTGCGGCACATCGGTCAGGACCACGAACTCGCTCGACGCAGATGCATAGGCCATGGTGCTCAGCAGGGCGAGGTACGCCTGGCTATGCACCGCCATCTGGTCGCCGAACACGAAGAGCACATAGCGCGTCGGCACCTCGGGCATGGCGCGCACCAGACCATGGTCGCCTTCCTGGGCAAGGGAAAACGATGCCGCAGACGGTGGCCGGACGCCGGTACCGCCCGCGCACCGCGGAGGGGGGATGACCCCCGTGTCCGGCAGCGCGGCGCAGGGCGCAGGGGGGCAGCGCTACCTGGTGATCGCCAACAAGACCGGGCAGCTGGGCAACCGCCTGACGGTCTATGCGCACCTGATCGGGGCGGCACGCGAATGCGGCTGGACCCTGCTCAATCCCTCGTTCTGCGAATACGCCGACGACTTCGTCGGCACCCGCGGCCGCCTGCTGACCTGCGGCGAGGAGCAGGCCAATGCCAGGACGGTGGCGCGCGACCTGCGCCAGGTCGCCTACCGCATCAACCGCATCGCCTACAAATGCGCCCGGGTGCTGCAGCACCTGCCGGGCAGCCCCATCGGCTGGGCGCGCGCCAGCAATATGCCGGTCTATGATCTCACCGCGCTGATGGAGCGCGCCGAGAAGCGGCGTTGGCGCTACCTCTTCACCCAGAACTATGTCTTCCGCCAGCACCGCTGGTGCGCCCGGCATGCGGACTACATCCGCCGGGTCTTCACCCCGATCGCGGTCCATGCAGGCGCCAGCGCCAGCGCGCTGGCGCTGGCGCGTGGCCTCGGCGCGGTGCTGGTGGGCGTGCACATCCGTCACGGCGACTACCAGCAGCATCTCGGCGGGCGCTTCTTCTTCCCCTTTGCCGCCTATGCAGCGATGATGCAGCGCATGTGCGCGCTCCTGGCGCCGCGCCGCGTCGCCTTCCTGGTGTGCTCGAACGCCGTCATCCCGCCGGACGCCTTCGCCGGCCTGGCGGTGGTCAACGGACCGGGGCACCCGGTGTCCGACATCACCGCCCTGGCGGGCTGCGACTACCTGCTCGGGCCGCCGAGCTCCTTCAGCGCCTGGGCGGCATTCACCGGCATGAGGCCATTGCTGGTGGTCGAGGATGCGGCGATGCCCTTCTCGCTGGCGGATTTCGTCCGCTCGCCTTCCGTCGATCCGCGCTATTGAGCCTGCGCTGCCGCGCCGGCGCGTGCGCTGGGCCGGCAGATTCCGGATGCAATCCCGGTGCACGATCTAGGATTCCGCCCGCGAGGGCCGCAGGCGATGATCATCCTCACAGGGGGGGCCGGTTTCATCGGCAGCAATCTGCTGCGGGGGCTCAACCGCCTGGGGCGCACCGACATCCTGGTGGTCGACGATCTGACCCGCGGCGAGAAGCACCGTAATCTCAACAGCCTGGACTTCGCCGATTACTGCGACAAGCGCGAGCTGCTCGCACGCCTGCCGTCGCTGCTCGAGCAGGGGGTCGAGGCGATTGTCCACCAGGGCGCCTGCGCGGACACCATGCAGGCCGATGGGCGCTACCTGATGGAGAACAATTTCCAGATCAGCAAGACGCTGCTCCTGGCGGCGCAGGCGGCGCGCGTCCCCTTCATCTACGCCTCCTCGGCCTCGGTCTACGGCGACGGCACCAAGGGCTTTTCCGAGGAGCGCGCCTGCGAGTACCCGCTCAACGCCTACGCCTACTCCAAGTTCCTCTTCGACCAGTACGTGCGCCGGACCATCACCGCCCCGACCGCGCTGGTGGTGGGCCTGCGCTACTTCAACGTCTATGGCGCACAGGAGAACCACAAGGGCCGCATGGCCTCGGTGGTGTGGCAGTTCCATCGCCAGATCGCCGCCGACCGCACCTTGCGCCTGTTCGAGGGCAGTGCCGGCTTCAGCCGTGATTTCGTCTACATCGACGATGTGGTGCGGCTCAACCTCTTCTTCTTCGCCGAGCGCGCACGACTCGACCTGAGCGGCATCTACAATTGCGGCAGCGGCCAGGCAGAGAGCTTCCAGCGCATCGCCGAGGTGATGGTGGCGCGCTATCCCGGCGCGCGCATCGCCACGACACCCTTCCCCGAGGCCCTGCGCGGCAAGTACCAGACCTACACCTGCGCCGACCTCAGGCGCCTGCGCGCCACCGGCTACCAGCAACCGGCCACCACCCTGGAGGCCGGGATCAATGCCTACCTGGATGTGCTGCACGCCTCCGAGGGCTGGTACCGGTGAGCCGGGTCGTGCTGCTCGATCGCGATGGCGTGCTGAACGTCGACCGTCCAGCTTCGGTGACCGTGCTCGAGGATCTGGTGCTCGAGCCGGGGGCGGATCGCGCAGTGGCGGCACTCTGCCGTGCCGGCTACCGCGTGCTGGTGATCACCAACCAGGCGGTGGTCGGGCGCGGGCTGCTGAGCGAGGAGACCCTGGCGCTGATGCACCAGCGACTGCAGGCGTGGATCGCCGTCGCCGGTGGACGCATCGACCAGTTCTTCGTCTGCACCCATGCGCCGTCGGCGAACTGCGCCTGCCGCAAGCCCAAGCCGGGGCTGATCGAGCAGGCGCGTGCCACTTGGGATTTCGATCCGGCCGTCACCTGGTTCGTCGGCGATGCCGAGCGCGATGTCGAGGCGGGCCGCTCCGCGGGCTGCCGGCCGGCGCTGGTATTGACCGGCAAGGGACGCGAGGCGCATGCGCACTACCCCGAGGTCCCGGTGTGGGACGATCTCCTGGCCTTTGCCACTGAGCTGACCGGCACGAGCATGCCGACAAGGACCATGCCATGAGCGCCACGGCCGCCCTCGCCATCCTGCGCCAGCATCAGGAGGTCATCCAGCAGCTGGAGGGCCTGCTGCCGGACATCCTCTCCTTTGCCGCGCGCCTGATCACCTGCCTCGATGGCGGCGGCACAGTGCTGTGGATGGGCAATGGCGGCAGTGCCGGCGATGCCCAGCACCTCAGCGCCGAGCTGATCGGACGCTTCCAGCGCGAGCGCCGCGGCCTGCGCTCGCTGGCACTCAGCACCGATACCAGCCTGCTGACCGCGGTGGCCAATGATTACGGCTTCGAGCAGGTCTTCGCCCGCCAGGTCAGCGCCCTGGCCGGTCGTGGAGATGTGGTGGTTGCGATCTCGACCTCGGGCAGCAGCCGCAATGTGGTGAAGGGGGCTGAGGCCGCGCGCGCCGTGGGCGCCACCGTGGTCGCCCTTACCGGTGCTGGTGGCGGCCAGCTGCGCGCGCTCAGCGACCTCCTCCTGGCGGTGCCCTCGGGCGTCACCGCCCGGGTGCAGGAGGCCCATATCCTCATCGGCCACCTGGTGTGCGAGCTGGTCGATGACCATGTCGCCGCCCGCAGCCAGCAAGGCACCTGATGTTCAGCGATCCTGACCGCATCCGCCACCTGGTCGCCCAGCGCTTCACCGGCGCACGGGTGATGGTCCTGGGCGACCTGATGCTCGATTGCCATGTGCGCGGCGAGGTGACGCGCATCTCCCCCGAGGCCCCGGTGCCGGTGGTGCGCGTGCTCTCGCGCTCCTGGTCGCCGGGCGGGGCCGCCAACGTCGCCAGCAATCTCTGCGAGCTCGGCCTACGGGTCGACCTGGTGGGCGTCGTCGGCGCGGATGATGCCGGCCGGCGACTGCGCGAGCTGGTGGTCGCGCACGGCATCGGGGCCGATGCGGTACTCGCCGATGAGCGCTTCTCGACCATCGTCAAGACGCGGGTGATCGGCGGCCATCACCAGATGCTGCGCATCGATGATGAGCAGCTGGGCGGCCTTGGGTCGGCGACCGTGGAGCGCTTCATCGCCGCGGTCGAGGCGCGCCTCGATGGGCTGGGCGCCCTGGTGCTCTCCGACTACGCCAAGGGCATGTGCGCGCCGGCGCTGTGCCAGGCGGTGATCAGTGCCGCCCGCCGGCGCGGCATCCCGGTGCTGGTCGATCCCAAGGGCCGCGACTTCAGCAAATACGCCGGTGCCACCACCATCACCCCCAACACCGGCGAGCTGGCGCAGGCCAGCGGGGTCGAGGCCAGCGATCAGGCCGCCCTGGTGCGTGGCGGCCAGGAGCTGCGCCAGCGCCTCGGGCTCGACTTCCTCACCTTCACCCGCGGCGAGCATGGCATCGCCCTGATCGACGAGCGGACGGTGCACCAGATCCCCGCCACCGCGCGCGAGGTCTTCGACGTCTCGGGTGCGGGCGATACCGTGATCGCGGTGCTGGCGGCCTGCCTGGCTGTGCCGCAGGCGGGGATCGCGCCCTTGGACGCGGTGCGTCTGGCCAATCTCGCCGCCGGCATCGTGGTGGGCAAGGTCGGCACGGTGAGCGTGCATCTCGACGAGCTGCTCGCCAGCCTGGACAGCGACGTGGGCGCGCGCCTCGGCAGCAAAGTGCTCGCGCTCGCGGAGGTGCAGGCGCTGTGCGCGCGCTGGCGTGCGCAGGGTGAGCGGGTGGTGTTCACCAACGGCTGCTTCGACCTCGTCCACGCCGGGCATGTCGGGCTGCTGGCCTACGCGCGCCAGGCCGGCGACCGCCTGGTGGTGGGCGTTAACGCCGACTCCTCGGTGCGCGCGCTCAAGGGGCCGAGCCGGCCGCTCAATCCGGAGGGCGATCGCGCCACCGTGCTGGCGGCCCTGGCGGCGGTGGATGCGGTGGTGATCTTCGCCGAGCAGACGCCCCTGGCGCTGATCAACGCCCTCAGGCCGGACGTGCTGGTCAAGGGCGCCGATTACCGCGAGGATCAGGTGGTCGGAGCGGCCGAGGTGCGCTCCTGGGGCGGCCGGGTGGTGCTCGCACCGCTGCTCGACAGCCGCAGCACCACCAAGATCATCGAGCGGATGACGCGCTGAGCTGGGCGCCATCGGCTGCGCCCAGGGAGCGCCAGGCGGCGATCACCGCTTGCGGGAGGATGGCGCTCATCTGGTGATGGGCGCGCCAGCCGCCCTCGCCATCCAGCACCGGGGCGCCGGGGGGACCGGTCACCACCTGCACCGGGGCATGCGCGCTCACCGGGCGGTTGGCGCGCGGGTCGGTCTGGCCGAAGAGCACCACCAGCGGGCAGCCGAGCGCGGCGGCGGCATGCGCCGGACCGGTGTCGACGCTGATCAGGCTGTGCGCGCTGCGCAGCAGGGCGAACAGCCGGCGCAGCGGCGTCTCGCCGGCGACGGAGAGCACCCGCTCATCGGCGCAGGCGGCGGCGATGGGGATGGTCATGCGCGCTTCGCTGGCGGTGCCGGTCAGCAGCACGCGCGCCTGCGGCAGGGCGCTGAGCACGGCCTGTGCGACCGCCACCCAGTGCCCGTGCGGCCACTCCTTGAGGTTGCCCGAGCGCTTGCGCCAGCTCATGGTCTTCTTGTTGCCCGGATGCATGAGCACCACCGTGCTGCCAGAAGGGATGCGGCGCGCCAGCCAAGCCTGGCACTCGGCCTGCTCGCCGGCGCTGACCATGAGCTCCGGGACCGGGATGAAGCCGTCGGTATAGGCGCCGCCGGCATCGGCGAAGCCGCAGACCCGCGCCTGGCCCTCGATCTGGTGATGGTTCATCCGCTGCTGCATGGTGCGCATCGAGCCGGACAGCGTCAGTCCGGCATGGGTCGCGAACCAGTCGCTCTTGCGGTCGCCGTCCATGAGGTAGGCGGATCCGCCGCGATAGGTGCGCAGTGCGGCGACCAGCCGCCATTGGTCGGGGCTGATGAGGTAGGGCGCCCCCCGGCTGGCGATGGTGTGCACCGCTCCGACGTAGGGCAGGCCCTGGAAGAGCGCTCGCGCCCAGCCACCGATGCAGGCGATGTCGCAGGGCTGGCCGTGGCGCGCCGCCAGGGCGCGCAGCGCCGGGGTGGTGAGCACCATGTCCCCGAGGGCGCCAAAGCGGATGATCAGCGGCGGGGGCATGCGCGGCAGTCTGGCGGGGGCATGCGGCAGGCAAAGCGGCTGCGGGCGGGGGTCACCGGCATCGGCGACGCGCCTGCACGCCGGCCGCAGGGAATCGCGTCGGCCTGGACGCAGCGGGTGATCGCTCGCTCAGCGGCGGGAACGCGGACGGCCGCGGCCGCGCGCTGTGGATTTGCCCTTCGCGGCCTTGGTGCTCTTCGCGGGCTTGGCGGTCGCGGCACGGAGCTTCTTGCCCTCGACGACCTGCAGGTTGAGTCCCAGCGCTTCCATCAGCATCTCGACATTGCGCAGGGGGACGTTGAGCTTGATGTTCAGCAGGCGCTGGACGGTGGTCAGCGGCAGGCCGCTCGACTTGGCAATCCGGTAAGGATTGAGGCCCTGCGCGGCGGCGGCGGCACGCAGGATGGAGAGGAGGCGGGACGTCTTGGGTGGGGATATGCGCATCGCCCCAGCCTATCCAAAGCTGGTCAAACCCAATATATTTATTTTCGGGTAGTGGCGCGACGGACGGCCTGACGGGACGGCACTCCCACCGATAACGGATCACTCGCGGGTATCCTCCCCGGACGCTGGTCCCGGGGGTCGATTGCTCAGCTGCACGCTTCGCACAACGGGGCGGCCGCGTCGGGCCGTGCGCGCGGGATGATGGCCGCCGAGCCGCATGCCGAACAGGCGCGGATGAGGTAGTCGGCGCCGCAGCGGTAGCAGTGGGTCTCGTGGCGCGGGCGCTGCGGATCGGGGATGGGAACGGTCGCTTTGATGCAGACGGGGCAGGTGACGATGAGGGCATCATCTGCGGCGGACTGCAGGGCGCTGCGCATGAACATCGCGGTGGATTGGCGGATCGCTGGCCGCTCACCAGAGGAGCTCATGATCGTCGTTCCGGGGCTTTGAGGGGCACGCGCATCGTCATCGTGTCACCATATTGTCATCGGTGGCGGCGGTCGGGGGAGGACATCGCCGGGAAGAGTAGCGGCACGGCGCGTGAAGACCACCAGCCAGTGGTGTTCATGACTGAAGCAGGCGTTCGCGCGCATCAGGCCAGCAAGCTCAAGCAGAGATTCCAGCGGACGCAGGCGATGTGCAGAGGCCGCTGCGCGTTAGGATCGATGGGTGACCGGGCGCATGGCCGCCGGAGCGGTGTGCAGTCCTAGTGGGCTTCTTTGCGCGGAGCCAGGGCCTTGCCGCTACCGACATACTCGACCTGCTTACGCGCGGTGGCGGCGTCGCGGATCTCATCGCGGGTGTGGGTATCGAAGATGTTCTTCAGGTACTCGAGCACATCCGCGTCCGTCAGCGAGCCCCAGCGCACGATCTGGTATCCCATGTAGCCCGGCAGGGGGCCGGCCACCTGGCCTTCGGCGAGGGCCGCCAGATGAGCCTGGTCGAGGCCGAAGAGGACGGCATCCTCGACTGCGACCATGCCGGCGAAGCCGCCGCATTTGGCCCAATCGGCCGTCCCGCCGATGTCCTTGGCCACGGCGGTGAAATCCTCACCCGCGTGCAGGCGGCTCATGATCGCCTCGGCCTTGGCAAAGCCGGGACCGCGATGCGCCGGGTCGTCGTTGTGCTCGTCCACCCCGAGGGAGATGGGCATGCGCCAGAAGCGCCGGTACTTGCTGCGCACATCGGCACCCTCGCGGGCGATCAGCGCGGCCTTGCCAGCGCTGCCGGGATTGGCCTTCTCCCACGCGTCGTCGACCGCCTTGGTCAGGCCCAGTTCGATCGCCACCACCAGGCGCGCATCATCCGCAGTATAGCAGTTCTGGCTCAGGTAGTCGTCGAAGTTCTGGTAGGAGCAGCCGCAGCCCATGATCGGCGGGTGCTTCATGACCTCGGCGAAACCGGCGGCGACCACGCCAGGATCGGCGACTTCCTTGATCGAGTCGAGGTACTGGCGCATCAGCATCAGGTCGATCAATTGACCGAGGCGCGCTTCGCGCGCCCATTGGCGGCTGCGGCCGAATAGGCCCTTGGGGACTCCACGCATCAGTTCGCTTTCGCTGATGCTCTCGCCATTGACGAGCGCAATCGTGGCGTCGCTGTCCTTGGTCAAGGGCTCACCGGCGCTCAGTGGCATCAGGCAGACGAGCCAGGCGAGCAGCAGGGGGGACAGGAGGGCACAGCGCATCAGGCACCTCAGGGGGCGTCAGGAGACGGCACAGCCCGTCGTCCCAGGGTGGAGACCAGGAAGCCGCCGAACAGTATAACCTGGAAGGTCGCAATGAGAATGGCGAGGGCGGTGGACCTTGAGCCGGCATCCGGCAGGTGGGCGCACACCGTGGCCTGGTCGACGTGCACGATGCCATTCTCATCCCAACCCTTGGGGTCGCTGGTGATGTGCAGGATGCCCTGCCAGACACCGCGATCCTCCCAATCCTGCGGCAGGGCGGTCCCGGGGGCCGGCATCACGCTCATGGCGTCGAACAGCGTGGGCACATGGCCATCGGGCCGTCCGGGCGGGGGATGCAGGCCGACGGTGATCACCGCGGGGGGTCCGGGGTCGCGCTGGTGGATGTAGCCCTCGACCACCACGGTGTGGCCGTCGAGTCCGGTCAGGCCCGCCGGCAGGGCGGGGTGGTCGGGATCGGCGGCCGCTAGCGCTCCGAGGGTGGACCAATCCCACAGGGTGAGGTGGTTGGCCTCGGCATAGACCCGGGCGTCGACGGGCTCATCGAAGCCGCCGACGGCGGCGACCGAGGCGCCTTCGAAGCGGTAGATGTAGCCTTGCGTCGGCTGGGGGTCGACCACGAAGCGTCCGCTCACCTGCACCGGCCGGCGGCGCTCGAAGGCCACTGGTTCGCTGCATTCGACGAAGACATACTGGTTGAACTGCGGTCGCGGTCCGAAGCAGCAGGTCTGCGTATTGCGCAGCAGGCAGAAGGCCTTGATGCGGTCGCCCTGGCCGAGCGGGTACATGAACCCCACCAGCGTGGCGGCCTTGCCGTCGTGGGCCTGGATGATCGGTGGGCAGGGGACGCTGCCGGAGGGGTGGAAGGCCCACTTGCCCAGCAGCGCGAACGAGAGGCCGCCGGTGCTGCTGGAGGATTCGGCCACGCCGATGGTGGCATGGCCGCCGGGCCCGGTCTCGCTGCGCAGCACCACCGGCACGGCGGTGGCCGTCAGCGCCGTCGCCGGCTGCGCATGCGGGACCAGTTGCGGGTAGGCGATGACGTCGGTGACGATCATCGCCACCAGCAGCACGATGCCGGTGCGGAACAGCCGCGGCCGGCGGATGCCGAAGCGGGTGGAGGCTGGGATCGGTGACGCACCAGGACTCATGGGGAGCTCGCGGTCAGGATGGTTACTTGGCGGCCGGCGTTGCCGCGGGGACATCATGGTCGGGATCGAAGCCATGCGGCCATTCGATCACCAGATCGGCCTTCTTGCCGTTGAACTGCACCGACCCGGTGGCCTTCAGCGCGGCGACCCCTGCCAGCCAATCGGCGTTCGCCTCGAAGTAGGAGCATGCGCCGATGGTCTCCTCGGCCAGTATCAGCGGCTTGGCCGCCAGCACCAGCGTGCGCGGCGGCTGGCCGGTGCCGATGGTGATGGCCAGGGCGATGCTGGCATCGGGGACGCGCATGGCGGTGGTGGTGTTGTTACCACCCCCGACCAGCCACATGCGCAGGCGGGTGCCCTCGATCTTGACCTCGGCATGGCCGTTCTCGCAGCCGCCGATCTCGTTCAGGCAGCCGCCATGGACGGCGATGTGGCCATGGGTCGCCTCCTCGGCGTTGGCGGGGCTGGCGAGCAGGCCGAGGAGCAGGGCGGCGCAGCTGAGATGGTGCATACAGGCCTTACGATTGGGGTTTGAGGGTGGCCAGCAGGCCGAGGCGGTAGGCTTGGATGGCAGGCCACAGACCGGCCAGCGTGCCGAGCACGAGCGCGGCGGGGAGCAGACCGAAGTCGGCGGATGACCAATACCAGGTGGTGAAGCTCATGCCGGTCTCGGCCTTGACGAAATGGCAGCCGATCCCGGTGAGCAGGTGGCCGAGCAGCCAACCGATCACTGCCCCGGCCAGGCTGATCGCCAGCGCCTGGGCGAGGACCAGACCGAAGATGGTGCGGCGCCGGGCGCCCAGGGCGCGCAGCAGGGCGAGATCCCGTCGCCGTTCGCGCAGGGTCGCCACTAGGGCGAAGGCGAGGAATGCGGCGGCGAGCAGGGCCACCATCATGCCCACCGCCCACAGCACCTGGTCGACCCAGCCGATGATGAGGAACAACCGGGGCATGACCTCGGCAGGCATGACCAGCTGGGCCTTGGTCGATTGGTTGATGTCATATTGCAGTTCCGTCACCCCGGGATTGTAGGCGTCGCCGCGGATGCGCTGGAGCTTCAGGTAGGCGCCGCTGATCTCGCGGTGGTCGAGATCCTTGACCATGGCGGCGACCGAGGCTCCATGTCCTTCGAGCGTGTAGAAGGACTCCAGCGGGATGTAGATGGCGCGGTCGTGCGGGGTGCCGGTGGGGGCGAGGATGCCGACGAAGGCGATGTGATCGTTGACATGGACCGGGTCGCCGGCGGTCACCCCGCAGGTCGGGTTGAAGGTCTGGCCGAGCTGCAGCCCGAGAGCGCGCGCCACCTCGGCGCCGGCGACCGCCTCATCCTTGCCGGAGAACAGGCGGCCTGAGCCGCCATCGGCGGCGGCGACTGAGAAGCGGTGCCCGGGCAGGTATTCGAAATCGGTGAGGAAGCGCGACTCCACCGCGTTGACCCGGTAGCCCGCATAGGAGTGTCCGGTGATGAAGGCGAAGCCATCCGCGACCATGGGATTGGCCTTGACCGCCTGGTAGTAGGTCCAGGCAATGCGCCCCGGCATCTCCTCGAGGTGGTAGAGGGCGTTGAGGGCGATCTGCAACGGCGAGCCCTTGGGACCGAGCACGGCATCGACGCCGAGGCCGACCTGGGTGAACTGCCGATGGGCCTGCTCACGCAGCGATGTCACCGCCAGCAGCAACGCGACGCCCAGGGCGATGCTCATCGCCGCCAGGCCGGAGGAGAAGAGGTGCTGACGCAGGCTGGTCAGGACGATGCGCAGGAGGTTCATGGTGCGACCCCGCTCGGGGAGACGCGGTTGAGGGTGGTGAAGGCGATGCGCTGCGGGAAGTGCGCGGCGATCTCGGGCTGGTGGCAGACCATCACCAGCGAGCAGCCATGGTCGGCGCAGACGCGCCGCAGCAGGATGGAGATGTCGGTGGCGTTGCGCGGATCCAGTGAGCCGGTGGGCTCGTCAGCGAGGATCAGGCGGGGGCGCTTGACCAGGGCCCGGGCGATGGCCACGCGCTGCTGCTCTCCCAGCGACAGGTCGCTGGGACGGTGGTGCACGCGCTGGGCAAGGCCGACTTCGCCGAGCAGGGCGGTGGCATCCTTCCACGACCCGGTGACGTGGGAGAACGTCATGCCGAGCATGACGTTCTCGAGCGCAGTGAAGCCCTGCAGCAGATTCAGCCCCTGGAAGATGATGCCGACGTGGTCGGCGCGCCAGCGGTCGCGGCCGGCCTCGTCCAAAGTGCCCAGGTCGACGCCGCACACCGTGACCTGGCCGGAGGTCGGCGGCAGCAAGCCGCCCAGGACATTGAGGAAGGTGGATTTGCCGCTTCCGGATGGTCCCTCGAGGACCACCAGGGAGCCCTCAGGCAAGGCCCACTCCGGGATGTCGACGATGGGCAGCACGGCGCCTTGGGAGGTATAGGCGACGCGCAGGTCCCGGATGACGATCACCGGGGGTCGGGGCATGTCCGCAGCTGAGGGCATAAGCACTTCCGGAACGAGGTCATACGGCTCACGAGGGTGAGCGTCGCAGGGCGGCTGTCCACCCTGGTACGAGACGGGCGGATGAGGTGGTGCTGACCAGCTTCCTGACCTGCATCCCGGCGGCGGAGACGCGCCACGCGACCCTCCAGTACGAACGTCACGGTGCGGGTCTGAGGGTCCGGGCTCGAGCACAGGCGCGCACTAGGACCTGCAGTTGCGAGCGCTGCCGGCTCGCGCCTCAGCGCTCAGCGACCCGCCGCGTCTGGGCGAGCAGTTCGGCATAGTCGGCTTTCAGGCGATGGTACTCGTCGTACCAGGCGAAGAAGCGGGGTCGAGCTTCCTGGGGGAGGTGGGCGAGGGCGGCGAGATCGAGGAACTGCTGGCGCTCCTGGCCACGCAGGCCGAGCGCATCGCACCACTTCTCCAGCCGGTCGAGGGGGGGCGTCCGTTCGCCATTGGTGATGCCTGAGATGCTGGATTTGCTGGATTTCACCGCGCGTGCAAACGAGCGGGTGGAGAACTGGCGGCGTGCGAGCAAGGTTTCCAGCAGGGCCCCGAACGTTGTCATGGCCAGAGCATAGCCGATGGTCCCAGAATGTCGGGACCTTTCTGCTTGCGTCCCCGAAAACAGGGACAGAGTCCGGCGCCGTCCCGGAAGAACGGGGCGGTGCAGCGCGAGCGCCCATGCCGCAGGGAGGACCGATGATGCCGACAGCAGGACCAGCACCGCTCACCGTCACCGATCAGCAGGATCGTGGCGGCGAGCCGCATGCTCCGGGGGGTGCATTCCGGGGACTGCGGCTTGCCGCCAGCCATGCCGATGCAGGCGGGCGCGGGGCCGTGGTCGCCCAGCCGGCTCGACCACGTGCCGGCTGCCCACCCCCGTTCATCGGGTCGGAGACGCGCGCGCCGGCACCAGGCAGAGGGGAGCCGACGCCCTACCGCAGCACCTGCCTTGCTGGCCATCTCACCCAGGATGATGGCATCGATGCCTGCGGGCACCGACTCTGGCATTGCGTGCGTGCGGGATGCGGCGCGGGACGATTCCCGTCCGCCGCACCGGCACCCTGGTGATCGCTGGTCGAGCGGCGGGTGGGTACCCGAGCGGCTGCGCCGGGTGCCGCGCACAGCGTGGTCACCACAGGTCTCCTTTGGGCTTGCCGCCGTCGCCTTTGCCGCACGATGGCGACCCGTATGACACCCACCTCCTCGACCGTGCTCGCGCTCCTGGCGCTGTCCCTCCCATCGTTCGCGTGCGCCGATGAGGCGGCAAGCAATACCCTGACGGATCAGGAGAAGGCGGCCGGCTGGCAGCTGCTCTTCAACGGCAAGGATTTCACCGGCTGGCACAACTTCAGGCAGGACGGCATCCGCCCTGGCTGGGTAGTCAAGGATGGCATGCTGGTCTGCGCCGACCCGCACAATGCCGGCGACATCGTCACCACCGGCGAGTACGGCTGGTTCGAGCTCGACCTGGATTACAACATCTCGGTAGCGGGCAACAGCGGCATCATGTACCACGTCACCAATGCCGGTGGCGCGGTCTGGGCGACGGGACCCGAGTTCCAGCTCGAGGATAACGTCAAGGCTGCCGATCCGGTGCGCTGCGGCTGGCTCTATGCGCTCTACCAGCCGCCCATCGATCCCGCGACCGGCAAGACCCTGGATGCGACCAAGCCGGTGGGCGAGTGGAATCATGTCCGCCTGATCCTCAGCCCGACCAAGTGCGAGCACATCATCAACGGGGTGTCGTACTTCACCTACGTGCTCGGCAGCGACGACTTCAATGCGCGAGTCGCCAAGAGCAAGTTCGCCAAGATGCCCGGCTTCGCCAAGGCCGAGAAGGGCTTCATCGCCCTGCAAGGCGATCATGGCTCGGTGTCCTTCCGCAACATCAAGCTCCTCCCCATCACCGCACCCTAAGGTCAACCGGAGCGCCTGCCGGTCCCTGTAGAGGGCCACCAGCACCAGGCGCTCCTGGACCGACCCGTGCAACGCCACATCGAGACTGTCGGAGGCACCACGCCCCGGCCATAACATGCCCTTGTGCTAGACGGATAGGTAGTCGCATAGGGGGGTGGTGACAATGGGCGGGCGGGCGCAGTCGCTGATCAGCTGAGCGCAGGGTAGGTCCCGTAGTCCGGACGGGCGGTGTCCGCGAACTCCGCCTTTACAAACCCCATTTTTTGTGGTTAGACTCATGGTATCCGTGCCTGCCGCGCTCGGATCACCCGCCATGTCCTCGCTCCAAGGTCGCCGCTGTGCCGTCCTGCTCGCCATGTCCGTGGTCGGGGTGTGCCAGGTCGTTGCTGACCCGGGACTGGTGCGTGGGCAGACCGGCAACCCGGGCCGCCGCGACTGCCGTTTGCCAGCAGGAGCGGGGTGATGATCTCACCGATCGATCTGCTGGTAGGCCTGGGCGAGAACATGGCCCTGGTGCTGGTGTTCCTCGGACTGGAGAACCAGATCCGCTTACGCCTGCCCCTGGCTCACCCGGGGCTGCTCAGCCTGGTGATGGGCGGCCTGTTCGCCGGCATCGCCCTGATCGGCATGCAGGTGCCGATCCACCTCGCCAATGGCGTGATCGTCGATGCCCGGGTGGTGCTGGTCGCCCTGGCCGGGGCCTTCTACGGCATCCCCGCAGCGCTGGTGGCGGTGAATGTGGTGGCGGCCTACCGCCTCCATCTCGGCGGCCTGGGTGCGCTCTCCGGCATCTGCGCCATCATGGGCGGCGGGGCGGCCGGTGCGGTGGTGTTCTTCTGGGTCGGTGGCCGCCCGGAGCTGCTGCGCCTCAAGCATCACCTCGTCCTCGGGCTGATGCTGTTCGCCTGGGGGCTGGTCACCGCCTTCCTGCTGCCCCTCCAGATGGTCCTGGATGGCTTCCTGACGCGCATCCTGCCGGTACCGCTCACCTATCCCTTCGCGGTGCTGTTCTTCGGCAACCTGCTCGGGCTGCAGATGCGCGAGCGGGCGGCGCAAGCGGATCTGCTTGCCGGCCGCGAGCGCCTCAGCCTGGCCACCCGCACCTCGGGTTTGGGGGTGTGGGATTGGGAGGTGCGCACCAGCCGGCTGGTGTGGGACGAGAACATGGGCCGCATCTACGGCAGCGCACCGGCCGCCAGCGCACGCGGATTCGATGCCTGGGTGGGGCTGGTGCATCCGCTCGACCGCGCCGCCACCACCGCGCTGCTCGCCGCAGCGGTCGAGCATGGCCCGGACCAGGACCACACCTTCCGCATCTGCCGGCAAGATGGCAGCATCCGGCTCATCCGCTCCTGCTTCATCGGCATCCGCGATGCCCAGGGGCGAGCGCTGCGCATGGTCGGGATCAACGAGGACATCACCGAGCGCACCGCCAAGGATGCCGAGCTGACCGGCTACCGCCACCGGCTCGAGGACCTGGTTGCGATACGCACCGGCGAACTGCAGCGCGCCATCACCGAGGCGGAGCGGGCGCGGCAGGATGCCGTCGCCGCCCTCGACCAGGCCCAGCAGCTTGAGAAGTCCTATCTCAGCGCCAAGGAATCGGCCGAACAGGCCAACCGCGCCAAGAGTGACTTCCTCGCCAGCATGTCGCATGAGATCCGCACCCCGCTCAATGCGGTCCTCGGCTATGCCCAGATGCTCGTACGCGATCACCGCCTGGCCCCGCAGCAGCGCCAGGCGGTGGAGGTGATCAACCGCTCGGGCGAGCACCTGCTGTCGCTGATCAACGATGTGCTCGAGATGTCGCGCATCGAGGCCGGGCAGACCACCGCCCTGCCCGAGGATTTCGATCTGCACGGCCTGCTCGACAACATCAAGAGCCTGTTCCTCCAGCGGGCGCACGAGAAGGGGCTGGAGCTGAGCGTCACCATGGCCGCGGATGTGCCCCGCTGTATCCGCGCCGATCAGCGCAAGCTCCGCCAGGTGCTCTTCAACCTGCTGTCCAACGCCATCAAGTTCACCGCCAGGGGTTGTGTCGCCCTGATGGCCTCGTGGCAGGACACTCAGCTGAGCGTCACCGTCAGCGATAGCGGCTGCGGCATCAGCGCCGAGGACCTCGCCACGCTGTTCCATCCCTTCGTCCAGACCCGTTCAGCCCGCCTCGGCGGCGATGGCTCGGGCCTGGGCCTGGCGCTCAGCCGCGGCTTTGCCAAGGTCATGGGCGGTCGCTTGACAGTGGAGAGCACTCCAGGGCGCGGATCGGCCTTCACTCTGGCGATTCCCGCCATCATCGTCGATTCGGCGATCCGGGCGGCGGTACGCCGCGATGTCATCGGCCTGGTTCCCGGACAGGCGGCGCCCCGGGTGCTGGTCGCCGAGGACCATGCCGCGAGCCGGGCGCTGCTGCAGGAGATCCTCGCGCAGGCCGGCTGCCAGGTGGTGGCGGTCGACCAGGGCCAGGCCGCCATCGCTGCCTGCCGCGAGCAGCACATCGACCTCATCCTGATGGACATCGACATGCCGGTCCTGGATGGCCTGAGCGCTGCCGCGGCGATCCGCCAGCTGCCCGGCCCGGCTCCGGCGATCATCGCCCTGACCGCGGCCGCCTTCGAGTCCGACAGCCAGCGCATCCGTGCGGGCGGCTGCGATGAGATCGTGCACAAGCCCTACCGTGAAGACCACCTGTTCATCACCATCGAACAGCTGCTGGGCATCCACTTCGTGTGGCGCGAACGCGGTTCGGAGTCGCCGCGCCTCCCGGCAGCGGGCGCGGATGGCGAGCTGCGCAACGCTCTGGCAGCCCTGCCGCACGAGGATCTCGGCCGCATCCGCGAAGCGATCATCATCGGCGACCTGCACGCCATCTCCACCCAGACCGCCACCTGGTCGAACCGCAGACTGGCGGATGGGATCAGCGAGCTGGCGCAGGCCTGCGCCTTCGACCGGCTGCATGCCCTGGTCGCCGCGTCCGGAGGGGAGTCATGAGCAGCGACGGCGAAGTCCTGCTAGTCGACGACACGCCGGAGAACCTGCGCGTGCTCAGCGACCTGCTGCGTGACCATGGGCTGAAGGTGCGGGTCGCCTCCAGCGGGACGATGGCGCTGCGCTCGGTCCAGGCTCGTCGCCCGGACCTCATCCTCCTGGATGTGCAGATGCCTGAGCTGGATGGCTTCGAGACCTGCCGCCGGCTCAGGCTCGATCCCGCCAGCGCCACCATCCCGGTACTGTTCCTCAGCGCCAGCGACGCCGCCGCCGACCGCATCGAGAGCTTCCGCGTCGGCGGCGAGGACTTCATCTCCAAGCCCTTCCAGGCCGAGGAGGTCCTCGCTCGGGTCACCACCCACCTCGCCCTCGGGCGCACCCGCCAGGCGCTCGATCAGGCCAATGCCCGCCTCTCCGACCAGGTGCTGGCCGAGACCAACCGGCGCGGGGATGCCGAGACGGTCGCCGCCGAGCGTCTCGCCCGCCTCGATCTGGTGCTCGCAGCGGCTACCCTGGGCGCCTGGGAGATCGACCCGGTCAGCGCCGCCTTCCGCTGCGACGAGCGGGCCCGGGCCATCCTCGGTCTGGCCGCGGAGCATCAGCTCGCCTGGTCTGATATCATCCAGACCTTCCCGCAGGCCGAGCAGGAGGGCATCGCCCTGCGCTTCGAACGTGCGCTGCGCAACCGCGGGAGCTTCGACCTCGAGGGCTGGTGGACTCCGCCAGTCGCCGCTGCGGCAGGCGGGGACGGCCCTGCGCGCACCCGCATCCGTCTGCGTGGCCGGCCGCTGCCCCCGCGCGCGGGGGGGGGTGCGGTGCAGATGGCCGGGGTGATCTGGGACATCACCGAGGAGCACCAGCTGCGCGATCGCCTGATCCAGAGCGAACGCATGGAGGCCCTGGGACTGCTGGCCGGTGGGGTGGCCCACGACTTCAACAACCAGCTCGCCATCATCACCGCCGAGGTCGACATCCTGCACCTGGATGGCGCCGGCTCGCCGCAGGCCGCCGCCCACCTGGACAACATCAGCAAGGCCGCCGAAGCCTCCACCATCCTCATCCGCGACCTGCTGACATTCGCCAAGCGTCGCGATCTCGAGCGCTCAACCATCGACCTCTGCCAGCTGCTGCGCCAGACCGTGCAGATGGCCTCGCGCTCGCTCGGGACGGCGATCACCCTCACCGCCGCCATCCCCGCGGGGCCGATCGTCGTCTCGGGCAATGCCGGGCAGCTCGAGAACGCGATCCTGAACCTCTGCATCAATGCCCGCGATGCGATGCCCGACGGTGGGCGCCTGTCGCTGAGCCTCGAACGGCGGGCGGTGGAGCAGGCCTTCTGCCAGGTCTCGCGCCGGGCCTTCAGCGGCGACTTCGCCGTCCTGACGGTCGCCGACACCGGCATCGGCATCCCCGAGTCGATCCAGGGCCGCATCTTCGAGCCGTTCTTCACCACCAAGCCGGAGGGCAAGGGGACGGGCCTTGGGCTCTCGGCCGTGCTGGGCTGCGTGGTCGCCCATGGCGGCTATCTGTCGCTCGATTCGGCGGCCGGCCGCGGCACCACCGTCTCCCTGTATCTGGGCAGCTCCGCGGCGCCCGCGGCGAGCACGCCGGTGAGCGTTGCCACTACCGCCATGCAGCACCGTACCGGCCGCGTGCTGCTGCTGGATGACCAGGCCACCGTGCGCGAGGTGCTCGCCGATGGTCTGCGCCATCTCGGCTGGGAGGTCACCACCGTCGCCGACCCCGATGCCGCCATCGCCGCCTGGCAGCAGACCCAGCCGCGCTTCGCCATCGGCCTGATCGATCTGATCATGCCCAAGCAGAGCGGCGCGGGCGTCTTCAGGGCGATCAGGCGGGCGGACCCCGGCGCGCTCATCGTGCTCATGTCGGGGCATACCGCCGGCGAGAACATCGACGCGCTGCGCCAGGATGGGCTGGCGGCCTTCATCGAGAAGCCGGTGCGCATCCGGCAGCTCTCCCAGCTGATGGGTACACTCCTCGAGGGCCGACCCCAATGACCACCGTTCCCGGATATAACGATGACGCGGCGATGATCAGCCGCATGCAGCAGCACCGGCTCAAGGGCCTGGCCGACATGGCCGGCGGCATGGCCCACGAGATCAACCAGCCCCTGGGCGGCATCCGCGGCTTCGCCGAAGGCATCCTCATCGGCCTGGAGGAGGGCTGGGACATCTCGCAGGCGGAGATCAAGGCCAAAATGCGGCGCATCATCGCCGAGGCCGATCGCATCGACGACCTGATCCAGAGCGTGCGCGGCTTCGCCGACGAGCGTGCGCGGCTGGACATGGTCACGGTCGAGGTGATGACCGCGGTCAGGGCGGCGGTGCGCCTGATGGGCACCCGCCTGCAGGCGGCCGGCATCGACCTGGAGATCTCGGCCCAAGGTGGGCGCGCACGTGTGCGCGCCAATCCCTTCGGCATCCAGGAGGTGGTGCAGATCCTGCTCTCGAACGCCGGGGATGCCTGCATCGCCCGGGCCGGGACCGGACGCGGACGCATCTCCATCGTCGTCGACGGGGGGGTGCTGCCGAGCGATCCGGTCAGCGTGCGGGTGAGCGATAACGGCATCGGCATGGATGCCCCCACCCTGGCCAAAGCCGGGGAGCCCTTCTTCACCACCAAGGGGCCCGATCGCGGCGTCGGGCTCGGGTTGGCCACCGCCCGCGGGGTGCTGACCCAATGCAGCGGCCAGCTCGATATCGCCAGCCAGCCGGGCACGGGCACCACCGTGACCGTGCGTCTGCACCATCGCATCGCCGAGCAGGAGAGCACATGAGCAGTCCTGGGATGGATATCGCGGTGATCGATGATGAGGAGGTCATCCGCGAGTCGCTGCGCGATTTCCTCGTCCGCCAGGGCCACCGCATCCGCGAGTTCACCGACGGCGAGGCGGCGGTGAAGGCCTTCCTGATCAATCCGCCCGACCTCGCTCTGCTCGATATCCGCATGCCGGGCGAGGACGGCCTGTCGGTGCTCAGGCGCCTGCGCAGCGACCACCCCGAGCTGCCGGTGATCATGATGTCGGGCCACGGCACCATGGACACCGCCATCGAGGCGATGCGGCTGGGCGCCGCGGACTTCTTGCGCAAGCCGGTGAAGTTCCCTGATCTGCTCGCGGCCATGGAGCGCACGCGCCGCCTGATGGAGGTGGAAGGCGATCGCAACCGCTTGCGGGCGGCCCTGGCGCGCAGCCAGGGCCCGGCCGACAGCGGCTATCTCGGCGCCAGCCCGGCCTGCCAGGCAGTGCGCACATTCCTCGATGCGGCATCGCGTTCGGCGCTGGACAATGTGCTGATTTCCGGCGAGACCGGCAGTGGCAAGGATGTCGTGGCGCGCGAGCTCCATCGGCGCCTGCGCGGCAACGAGGCGCCATTCGTGGTGGTGAACTGCCCGGCCCTGCCCGAGACCCTGGTCGAGAGCGAACTCTTCGGCCACATGAAGGGCTCGTTCACCGGTGCGGATGCGGATCGCCCCGGTGCCTTCGAGCTGGCCGACGGCGGCACGCTGTTCCTCGATGAGATCGGCGACATCTCCGCCGCCGCCCAGGCGAAGCTGCTGCGCGCGCTGGAGGCCCGGCAGTTCAGGCGCCTCGGCGGCCGCAAGGAGGTCGATGTCGATGTCACCGTCATCGCCGCAACCAACCAGGATCTCGAGGGCATGGTCCACGACGGCACCTTCCGGCGCGACCTCTTCTACCGCCTCAACACCTATCAGCTGGTGCTGCCGCCGCTGCGCGAGCGCCGCGAGGACATCCCGCTGCTGGCCAAGCACTTCCTCCTCCAGTTCGCCGCCCGCCGGCACCTGGACAGCGCGCTCTTCCAGTCCGGGGCGCTGGCGGCCTTCGATGCCTATGACTTCCCCGGCAATGTGCGCGAGCTGCGCAACATCATCGAACGCGCGGTGATGCTCAGCGACAAGGGCACCATCACCCCCGACCTGCTGGTCCTGCCACGCGCCCGGGCCTCCGGTCCAGCTCCTGGCGCGCGGCCAGGCGGGCCGGGCCGCCGACCGGTGGAGGAAGCCGCTGACGCCGAGCCGGCGGAGGCGCGTACGACGCGCGACGCGCTGGTCAGGCACCGCTGGAACCGCCGGGCGGCGGCCAAGGAGCTGCAGATCACCTATGAGGCGCTGCGCTGGCGCATCGACAAGTACAGTCTGATGCAGTGAGCGGCGGCCGGTGGCGCCCCAAGAGGTGGTGGGCAACCCCGATGTTTGGGGTGGCTCACTGCAGGGCATGGGCGTAAGTGCCTGGCGGACGGCCAAGCGGTGCGCGCCCTCGCCTGGCATGGCGTTCGCACTGGCTGGTCCATGCCTTGGACGTCCATGCCTCAAGCTGCCAGCAACGAACCGTCCGCCAGTACCCCGATGCTGAGCGGCGAAGTGCTGATCGTCGATGACGTGCCGGAGAACCTCCAGGTCCTCGGCGCGATCCTGGGCGCACACGGACTGACGGTACGGCAGGCACCAGGAGGCGCCTATGCCCTGCGTTCGGTCACCGCGCGCCGGCCGGACCTCATCCTGCTCGATATCCGCATGCCGGAGATGGATGGCATCGAGACCTGCCGCCGCCTGCGCGACGACCCCCACACTGCCGGCATCCCGGTGCTGTTCCTCAGCGCCAGCCAGGATGCCGAGGAGCGCATCAGATCGTTTGCAGTAGGCGCCAGCGATGTCATCGCCAAGCCGGTCATCGTCGGTGAGCTGCTGGCACGGGTCGCCGTCCACCTGTCGGTCGCCCAGCTGACCGCCGCGCTGCGCACCGCGAACGACCGCCTGGCGCGCCAGGCGGTCGATGAGAGCGCCTTGCGCCACCTGGCGGAGGGGGCGGCGTTGGATCGCCAGGCACGCCTCGATCTGGCGCTGGCGGCCGCCGGCATGGGCACCTGGCAGATCGATGGCCCCGGCTCAGCCATCTCCTTCGGTCATGAGGCCGCGGCGATCCTGGGTCTTGAACACGACTCGGCAGTCATGGGATGGCAGGAGATGATGGCGGGATTCCCGGCCGAGGAGCGCCCCGCCATCATCGCCGCCTGGTCGCAGGGATTCTCAGGCAGCCAGACCATCGAGATCGATGCCTGGTGGACCCATCACGGCGTGCGCCGGCGCATCCGCATCCGCGGCCGCCAGAGCGGGGCTCCCGACGCGAGCCAGCGCGTGATCGGCCTGGTGTGGGACATCACCGATGCATTCGCCCAGCGCCAACGTCTCGACCAGAGCGAGAAGCTGGAAGCGCTGGGGCGCCTCGCCGGCGGGTTGGCGCATGATTTCAACAACCACCTGCAGGTGATCCTCGCCAATCTCTCACTGGTGCAGCAGGTCTGCCGCGGCGATGCCGCGACCAGCCATCGGCTCTCCTGCATCGAGCGCTCATCGACCACGGCGGCGGCGCTGGTCCGCGATCTACTCACCTTCGCCCGCCATGGGCAGCCGGCGATGACGGCCATCTGCCTCTCGCCGATGGTCGCCGACCTGGAGTCCCTGCTGCGCTGCACTATCGGCGATGGCAAGACCCTGGAGCTCGCGCTCGAGCAGCCGGGTCCGTGCGTGAGCGGCAGCCGCGAGCAGCTCTTCAACGCCCTGCTCAACCTCTGCATCAATGCCCGCGATGCGCTGCGGGCCGGTGGGCGGGTGCGCATCGGGGTGTCGCGCGAGACGGTCACAGGCCATCGCTGCCGCATCTGCGCCCAGGAGATCCAGGGCATTTTCGCCGCCATCAGCGTGTCGGATGACGGCATCGGCATCCCCGAGGCCATCCAGGACCGCATCTTCGAGCCCTTCTTCACCACCAAAGCGCCCGGGCAGGGGAGCGGCCTGGGGCTGGCCACCGTGGTCGGATGCATGGTGGCGCATCACGGTCATCTGCTGCTCGACTCGCACCCCGGCGCCGGCTCATCGTTCCGCCTGCTGCTGCCGGAAGCGCCGTCGCCAGCGTGATGCCTGCGCGGGGCAGCGCGGGTGCGCGCCCCCTGGCCCTGCTGCGCTCTGGTACCGATCAGCGCGTCCTCAACCCTCGTCTACGCCCCCCTTTCCGCGCCCTGCAGGCCGCATCAGGCGTCTGTGGGTGCGCGCGTTTCGCCCTCATTCCCGCAGCTGTCGCTGCACCCCGCCGCTACCCCAACCCCTGGGCCGCTGACCCCAGGGGTTGGTGTTCGCCACCACGCGCGATGCCACCTGGATGACGCAAAGGCTTGGCAGCACAACCGCTGGGATTCCACCCGGTTCTGGCACAGCCGACGCAATGCAGGGATGTCGGAGCACCGCATCATGCGCATCCTAGTTGTCGATGATGAACCCCTGATCCTCGATACCATCGAGCCCTTCCTGGCCCGCTGCGGTCACCAGGCCATCGGCACCAGCTCGGTGGATGCTGCCACCGCAGCGATCAGCCGCACGGACGGGGCCATCGACCTGGTGATCACCGACATCTGCATGCCGGGGGGCAGTGGGACGCAGCTGCTGCATAAAGTGCGCAACCTCTTCCCGGGCGTCGACGTGCTGCTGATGACCGCGCACAGCGCGATCTGCGATCTGCGCCAGGCGGTCGAGGAGGGCGCAGTCGGCCTGATGCGCAAGCCGATCAAGCTCGATGAGCTGCGGTTGCTGGTAGACCAGATCTCCGCCAGCCGCTCCGATCGCATCACCATCCGTCGCATGGAGATGAGCCTCGATACCGAGAAGAACCTACGCGCGGCGATGACGCGCGAGCGCATGTTCGCCCGCAGGCTGCACCAGCGCATCTTCCCCTCCGATTTCTCCTGGCTGCGCCACACCGATGTGGCGCTCCGCCATCTGCCGCAGGCGGGCCTGGGCGGCGACTACATGGACGTGCGCGCCGATGGCCAGGGCCAGGTGCTGCTGTTCGTCGCCGACGTCAGCGGGCATGGCACCCCTGCCGCCTTCGGCGGGATCGCCCTGCGGACCTGGTTCAGCTCGCTCGAGGCGGGAGTGCCGGTGGCGGAGATCCTTGCGCGCGCCGACAGCGTGATGCGCGAGCTGTTCCCGGGCGAGTACTACGCCACTGCCTTCTGCGCCCGCTATGACGAAGCCAGCCGCGAGCTGGTCTATGCCTCCGCTGGGCATCCCGCCCCGTTGGTGTGCTCTGCCACCACCGGCTTCCGCAAGCTCGAGGCGGAAGGCAGCGCCCTGGGCGTCGCCGCCGATGGTGAACGCGAGATGCGCTCGACCACGCTCGCTGATGGCGAGGTGCTGCTCGCCTACACCGATGGCCTGAGCGAGGATCTCTATCCCATCGCCTGCACCCACGGCCAGCGGTGCCTGACCCAGCTGGGCCAGGCGAGCACGGATCTGACCGGTGTGCTCACCGGCGCCATCGACATGGCCACCAGCGCCGTGCCGCTGCATGCCTTCGCCGACGACATTTCGCTCTTGGCGCTGCGTCCGCGCACGGCGCTGCCGCCCGAGCGTCACGTCATCGTCGCGGGCAAGCGCGTCCTGCATATCGATGATGACCCGATCATCTGCACCCTGATCGGCCATGTGCTGACGAAAATTGGCATCACCGCCACCTCGTGCTCGACCGCCGCCGCCGCGCGGTTGGCGCTGGCAGAGCAGCAGCCGGACCTGGTCATCCTCGATCTCGGCCTGCCTGATGCCCTCGGGCATGACCTCTTCCGCTCGATCCGCCGCCTGCATCCCCACCTCCCGGTGCTGGTGGTGACCGGCAATGCGATCGACAGCGCGGCGCGACAGTGCTTCGATCTCAATCCCGCCGGCATCCTCACCAAGCCGGTCGATGTGCGCGAGTTCGAGCGCGCGTTCCGCTACGCCCTGCAGTTCGATCCCGACCGCGACCTGGTGGCGTTCGACAATCTCGGCAACGAATGGTTCGACTTCGTCATCTCCTCCTCGCCTGCGGCGGTCGAACTGCTGACCCGCTACCTCCAGGCCCTGGCGCGCCAGCCGCTGCCGTCCGGGGTGCTCGACGACCTGGTGTGGTCGATCCGCGAGATGGCGATGAACGGCATCGAGTGGGGCAACCGCTTCGCGCCCGAACTCACGGTGCGCGTCTCGACCCTGATCATGCCCGACCGGGTGATGGTCAAGATCGCCGACGAAGGCAGCGGCTTCGACACCCACCGCCTGTTCGATTCCTTCGATCCGCTGCACGTCTCCGCGCTGCGCGAGCGGGCAGGCAAGCGCTGCGGCGGCTTCGGCCTCGCCATGGTCCAGGCGCGCATGACGCGCGTCGAATTCAATCAGCGCGGCAATGTCGTGCTGATGGTCAAGAACTTCATCCCCTAGGCATCACCCAACGATCAATCACAGGAGCAGACGTCATGACCCAGGTATCCACCGTCGAGCAATCGCGCATGACCCTCAAGATGCAGGACTACCTGCAGGTGGTGTCATTCAACCTCGGAGCCGAGGAATACGCCATCGAGATCATCAAGGTCAAGGAGATCATCCTCGTCGAAGGCATCACCAAGGTGCCGCAGATGCCCGGCTACATCGAGGGAATCATCAACCTGCGCGGCACCGTCATCCCGGTGGTCGATCTGCGCAAGCGCTTCGGCATGGGCAGCTGCGGCCTTGATGAGCACACCCGCATCGTGGTCACGCGCATGGACGGCGGCATCGTCGGGATGATCGTCGATGCGGTCTCGCGGGTGATGAAGATCCCCAAGGCCAATATCCAGCCGCCGCCTGACACCATCGCCTGCATCGCTGGTGAATACCTCATCGGCGTGGCCAGGCTCGACGACCACCTGCAGCTGCTGCTCGACATCGAGAAGGTCCTCGCCACCAGCGAGCAGGCCCAGCTCCAGAGCGTCGCTGCGCCGGTCTGAGCACTACCGCTTCCACCACCATCATTCACCGAACAACCAACGACAACGAAGGAACAGCCATGAATCTCGCCAATCTCCGCATCCAGACCAAGCTCCTGCTCGGCTTCGGCCTGGTCCTCTCCCTGCTGATCGGGGTGGCTGCGTTCGCCATCACCCAGCTGCACCGGGTCACCGAGCAGACCACGGTGATCAAGGACCGCTGGCTGCCCTCGGTCTACTCGATCGAGGAGATGCGCCTGGGCGCCGGCAGCTACCGCCGCCAGCAGTATGCCCACCTGACCGCCAGCGATGCCGCGACGATGGAGAAGTATGAGGGCGAGATGGTCAAGGCCCTCGCGGTCTTCTCCGCCGGGCAGAAGATCTACGAGCCGCTGCCGCAGACCGAGGAGGAGAACACCATCTACAAGCAGTTCGTGATCGACTGGAAGGCCTACCAGGAGTTCGGCAAGCAGTTCCTTGAGATCGGCAAGAAGGACGAGGCGCACGCCTTGCTGATGGGCGGCGCCATGCGCGACACCTATTACCGCGCCGACAAGGCGCTCAACCGCATCATCGAGATCAACAACGATGGGGCGGCGAAGGCGGGCCTGGTCGCCGACCAGGTGGCCTCCCGCGCGCTGTGGCTGCTCAGCGCCGCCACCCTGGCGGCGGTGGTCATCGGCCTGGTGACCGCATGGCTGATCGCCCGCGGCATCTCGCGTCCGATCCGCAGCATGGCATCGGCCATGCAGGAGGTCGCCGAGGGCGATTTGACCGTGCGCATCCCCAGCGTTGGCAAGGATGAGATCGGCGAGATGGCCGCCGCCCTCAACACCACCGTCGAGACCCTGCATGGGGTGATGGCGGAGATCCGCGCGGCGGCCGACCAGACTGCTGCCTCGGGCGAGGAGCTCTCGGCCTCAGCGCAGAACATCAGCAGCGGCGCGCAGACCCAGGCCAGCTCGGTGGAGGAGATCAGCGCGGCGGTGCAGGAGCTCTCCAAGAGCATCGAGCTTGTCGCGGCCAAGGCCGGCGAGGCGAACCGCGTCGCCCAGGGCACCAGCGCCACCGCCGAGGCCGGCAGCACCACGGTCAAGCGCTCGATAGACGGCATGAAGGCGATCAACGACAGCTCGTCGCAGATCGCCAAGATCATCGGGGTGATCAACCAGATCGCCAACCAGACCAACCTCCTGGCCCTGAATGCCGCCATCGAAGCGGCCAGCGCGGGGGAGCACGGTTTGGGCTTCGCGGTGGTGGCGGACGAGGTGCGCAAGCTGGCCGAGCGCAGCAGCACCGCCGCCCAGGAGATCGCGCAGCTGATCGACGAATCGGGCAAGCGGGTGACGGATGGCGCCACCCTGTCGCATGAGGTGGGCAAGTCCCTGCATGCCATCATCGAGGGCATCACCAGCACCAGCCAGGGGATGGCGAGCATCAACGCCAGCACCGAGCAGCAGGCGGTGACCGCCAAGGAGCTGAGCAAGGGCGCGGAAGGCATCTCGGCGATCACCGAGGAGAATTCGGCCTCGGCCGAGGAGATGGCCGCCAGCGCCGAGGAGCTCTCGGCGCAGGCCCAGCGCCTGCAGGAGCTGGTCGCGCGCTTCCACCTGGCCGAGGATAGCGAGCGCGAGCGCCGTCCGGCGCTGGCGGCGGCGCGCCGCCCGGCGGCCAAGCCCGAACCGCGAGCCGGCCTGACCCGGCAGGGGAACGGTGTGGTGTCGGCGACCCGCAATGGCCAGCGCAACGGCGCGGCGGGGCATGCGCCCGCGCGTGCCACCTTGTCCCGCCAGTCGCTGGCCCAGGAGGAGGACGGCGAGCTCGAGACGGCCGGCAAAGCGCTCTACCACGAGTGAGCGATGCCCCTGGCAGGAGCCGAGCCTCCAGGGGTGTCGTCACCGCTTCAGCTGTCCCATCGACCGGTGTGATCAGGGTGGCCCATGCCCCTGGTCGCACCGGTCGGCGTCGTTGCGACCACGGCCTGCCGGGAGGGGAAGCGTGGCCGCGCCTGGCTTGGCGGCGAGAGCGGTGGCCTCGGCCTCGCCTCCGCACCGACCCGGTGATCAGATCGGCGGCCCCCTGAAGGGCCCGGTGGTGCGCAGGGCACCCCAACATCGGGCCCTGGTCCCAACACTTGGGGCCAGCGGCACAACTCTTGGGTCGACCCCCGGGGCTGTCGATGCAACTCCCTGGCACGACAGTACAGAGTAGGGACCGCGGCTTGGCACATCGGGTGCAAAGGGATAGGCAGGACGAGCGACCAATGACCACCCTCATGCCGACCCGCATCAGCCCCTCGTCTCTGACGACTCCCGCTGAGCTGCACTTCAGCGATAGCGACATGAAGCTGTTCCAGGAGATGATGTACCGCGAGACCGGCATCCGCTTGGCGGATGCCAAGCAGAACCTGGTGCAGAGCCGGTTGCGCAAGCGGGTCGAGGCGCTCCAGCTGCCCTCCTTCAGCGCCTACCACGCCTATGTCACGGCACCCGGCCACCAGGACGAGTTCCAGGCCTGCCTCGAGGCCCTGACCACCAATGAGACGTTCTTCTTCCGCCACAAGCAGCACTGGGATTTCCTCCTCGGCACCATCATGCCGCACTGGCGGCAGCAGGTGCCGGCCTCTGCCGATTTCCGCGCCTGGAGCGCCGCCAGCTCGACCGGTGAGGAGGCCTACTCCCTGGCCATCGCCCTGACCGCGGGCCTCTCTGGCAGCGCCCATGGCGTGCACATCGATGCCACCGACATCAACACCCAGGTGCTCGAGCGCGCGGCCAGGGGCATCTACTCCGCCTATGCGCTCCAGAAGCTGACGCCGCGCTGCCTGAAGCAGTACTTCACCAAGCTGCCCGACAACAGCGGGCACCAGGTGCAGGAGCAGCTGCGCCGCCTGGTCAGCTTCCGCCAGCACAACCTCCAGCAGGCATCCTCGGGCAAGCCCTACGACCTGATCCTGCTGCGCAACGTGCTCATCTACTTCGACGGCGAGAGCAAGGCCACGGTGATGCGCCATGTCAGCGCCCGGCTGAGATCGGGTGGCTGGCTGATCCTGGGCGGTGCAGAGACCCTCAACGATCGCAGCAGCGAATTCTCCTACGTGCGTCCCACCATCTACAGGAAGCGCTGATCATGGCTGCCAATGATTTCGGCATCGATTCCGATGCGGTCACCGGCTTCCTCGACGAGGCGGGTGTGCATATCGCCACGCTCAATGACCGGCTGCTGGCGGTCGAGCAGCGCGCCATCGGTCCCGATGACATCGCCGAGATGTTCCGCGCCGCCCATTCCCTCAAGGGTGCGGCCGGCTTCCTCAAGCTCACCGATATCGCCCAGGTCACGCACCTCATGGAATCCGTGCTCGATCTGATCCGGCACGGCAAGGTGACCTTCACCGCCCTGGTGGTCGATGCCCTGTTCCGCTCCTTTGATACGGTCAGCTCGCTGATGGCGGATGTCGCCGGCAGCTGCACCAGCCAGGTCGACATCCAGCCGGCGCTCCGCCTCCTCGAAGGGGTGCTTGGCGCACCGGCCGCGCCCGTGGGGCCGCCAACCGCTGCGCCAGCCGTGCTCCCGCAGCCGGCGCTGCCCGCGGAGCTTCCCAGCCTGCCCCCACGTGCCTACGATCCGGTCGCTGAGCACCTCGGCCAGGCGCCGTCCTGGCTGCATGGCCGGCTCGATGAGGAGGACATCTGCGAGACCATGGTTGCGATGGGCGAGGGCAAGCAGGCGGTCGCGCTGCTCTTCGAGGCCGACAGCCTGCTGCATTTCTCCCGTGGGGCCACCGCGGCGATGGACGCCATCTCCCAGGGCGTGGGCATCCGACGCATCATCCAGCTGGTCTCCGGGCCGGAGGATCTCTGGGCGCCGCTGCGCGATTTCCAGCTGCGCATCGGCGTCTTTGGCTTCTGCGCCGGGGATGCGGCCGTGCTGCTGGCGGCCTTGGAGGTGCCCCCGGGCGAGGCGTGGCTGCTGTCGGGGCCAGGCAGCACGTCCGAGGCGATGCGCATCGGCCGCGATCCCGCTAAGGCATCCAGGCGCCATGAGCGCCTGGCGGTCAAGCCGGACATGGCCAGGCACCTGCCCCTGTGGATCGGCACCTCGCGGGAAGCGCTCACCGAGCTGGATGCGTCGCTGCTGGCCTGCGAAGGCAGTCCGGAGGAGATGCTGCATGTCGACGCCGTATTCCGCCATCTGCATTCGCTCAAGGGCGCCAGCGCGAGCATGGGCCTGGACGAGATGGCCCGCCTCTCGCACCAAGGCGAGAGCCTGCTGGCAGCGATCCGTGATGGCCGCATGCGCCTCGATGCCGGGGTGATGAGCGACTTGTTCGCCACCAAGGATGCGCTGCAGACCTGCATTGATCGCGTCGAGCGCGGCGAGGAGTCGTCCCCTGATTGCGCCGCCCTCGATGATGCCTGCGCCCGCCAGCTGGCCAAGGCGGCGGCGCAGCAGGCCAGCCTGCCGTTGTGGTCGCCGAGCGAACAAGAGCTCTCTGCCGCCCGCGCCGCCTGCACGGGGCAGCCGCTGTGGAAGGTGCGGTTGGTGCTCGCAGCGCATACGCAGCTGCCCGATCTGCGCTTCCGCATGATCCTCGAGAACCTGGGCAAGGTGGCGACCATCCACCATTCCCGCCCCACCAGGGGCGATCTCGAGAAGGGCACCGGCGCTTCCCTATCGCTGTGCGCGGTGATCTCCTCGCTCGCGCCGCTCGCCGAGCTCATCGAGGCGATCACCTGCGACCTGGTGCGCGATTGGTCAATCGATCCCCTGGCCGCGGGCGAGGCCCCGGCGCGCAGCGCCGGCGGCCCAAATGCCTCCGTCCAGCCGGAGGCCAAGGTGGCAGCCGGGCATGGCGTTGCCGCTGCCGACACGGTGCGCGTCGATACCATGCGCCTCGACCACCTGCTGAATACCGCCGGCGAGCTGGCCATCACCAAGGCCCGGCTGACCCAGCAGGTCGATACGCTGGTCCGGCTGCTCGACGGCGTGGATGCCCGGGCGCTCGAGCAGCTGGCAGTCGGCGATGGCGGCGGCACCGCCTCGGCGCGCCAGCTCTCCAGCATCTCCCTCCTGCGCCGGGCGCAGGACGAGATCCGGCGCACCCGCGACACGACCCTGGAACTGCACCGGCATACCAGCGCCATGCAGCACAGCGTGATGCAATCGCGCATGGTGCCGATCGGCCCGCTCTTCCAGCGCTTCCACCGGCTGGTGCGCGACTTGTGCAAGGAGCGTGGTCGGGACGCCAAGCTGGTGACCTCCGGTGACTCGACCGAGCTCGACAAGAAGCTCATCGATGAGATCGGCGATCCGCTCACCCATCTCATCCGCAACGGCATCGATCACGGCATGGAGACGCCCGCGGAACGGGTGGCGGCGGGCAAGGCCCCCCAGGGCATGGTGCACCTCGAGGCCTTCCATCGCGGCAGCACCATCTGCATCCAGGTTCGTGACGATGGGCGCGGCCTGTCGGTCGAGAGGATCAGGAGCAAGGCGATCGAGCGTGGCCTGGTGACCGCCGAGGCGGCCAATCGCATGACCAACGAGGAGATCTACCAGTTCATCTTCCTGCCCGGCTTCTCCACCGCCGCCGCGATCACCAACATCTCAGGCCGCGGGGTGGGCATGGACATCGTGCGCAGCAAGGTGCTCTCGCTCAAGGGCACCATCGCCATCGCCTCCGAGCCCGGCAAGGGCGCCACCTTCACCATCGCCCTGCCGCTGACCCTGGCGATGATCGATTCCCTGCTGGTGAAGATCGGCGATGCCCGCTTCGCCTTCCCCCTCGACTGCGTGCGCGAGATCGTCGAGATCGACGGCCGTGAGGTGCGCAGCGTGGACGGCAAGGGGAGGGTCATCTTCCTGCGCGACCAGGTGATCAGCCTGGTCGACCTCCAGCGCGTGGTCGGCATCGTGCCCCTGGCCGCCGCCGGCGGCCTGCTGCGGGCGGTGATCACCAAGGGCGGGAGCGAGACCATCGCCATCGCCGTCGACCAGGTGATCGGCGACGAGGAGATCGTGGTCAAGCCCCTGGGGGCGCAGTTCAACCGGGTGCGCGGATTGAGCGGCGCCACCGTGCTGGGGGATGGGGGGGTCGCGCTGATCCTCGACATCCATGGCATCCATGACCTGGCGTGCGCGAAGCGTCCGCTGCTGAGCGCAGGAGCCTGACATGATCAGCCAGATCCATCTCGACGATCTCGCCGCCAGCGCGCGCCATGGGGCCGGCAATGCCGGCTCCATGCTGTCCCGCTGGCTCCACCGCGAGGTCCGCATCGAGGTCTGCTCGGTCGCTTCAGTCCGGCTCGATCTCATCCCCCAGGAAGGCGAGGATGCGGGTGCGACCACCATCACCATCGCCTCGCGGGTGAACGGCGGGCTGCCGGGCAATGCCGCGGTGCAGCTCTCCTATGCTGACGCCACCCAGCTGGTGGTCTGCCTCGGCGGGAAACTGCCCGGCGAGGAGCAGGCTGGAGGCATCGGCGAGATGGAGCGCTCGATGCTCCAGGAGACCGCCAACATCCTCTTCTCCTCGATGATGAATGGCATGGCCAGCCGCATGGACATCGTCGCCGTGCCCTTAGCCCCGGTGGTCCTGGTCGATGTCGGCACCGCGGCCTGGGATGCGCTGCTGATCGAATCCGCCGCCTGCGCCGACGATGCGGTGGTGGTGACGGCGCGCATCGCCTGCATCGGCTCCGGGCCGACCATCCACCTGGTGTTCCTACCGTCGCCGGAAGTGCTGCATGCCATCACTCGCGGAGCCGGCCATGATTAGCACCGAAGCTGTGCGCAAGGGCCAGATCAAGGACATCAAGGTGCTGATCGGCCAGGTCCATCTCACGCGTTCTCCCAATCGCCTGCAGTCCGTCCTCGGCAGCTGCATCGGGCTGGTGATCTACGACCCCGAGATCCGCCTGGCGGGCATGGCGCACGTGCTCCTGCCGCATGCCGAGGGCCGGCCACGCGGCATGCTGCCGGGGAAGTATGCGGACCATGCGGTGGACTGCCTGCTGGAGTCGCTGACCGCCCATGGCGCAGCGCGCAGCCGCCTGCGTTGCAAATTCGCCGGGGGGGCGCGCATGTTCGACCATGCGCTGGACTACACTCGCGACATCGGCGCATCCAACATCGCCTCGGTCACCGACGCGCTTGCAGCGGCGCGCATCCCGGTCATCGCCCACCATGTCGGCGGACGGCTGGGGCGGAGGGTCGAATTCACCCCTGAGGATCTCACCCTCGTGGTCGAGGACTTCGGCCATAATCGCATCGAGCTGTGATCAGGAACGCTGAGCGCCCACCACCTCCTCGGAGAGCAACCATGTCAGATTCCACAGCAGTCATCATCAAGGCCAGCGGCGTCATCGACCAGAGCCGGGCGGAGGCCCTGGCGTCGCATCTGCGCGCCGCGATCCGCAACGGCAAGACCGCCATCACCATGGCCTTCGCCGCTGACACGGTCATGGCGTCGCCGGCCTTCCTGGCCTTCATCCTGCGTGCCAGCGAGCTGATGAAGAAGCAGGGTGGCTCGCTGACCTTCACCGGGGACCGCTCTGTGCGCAGCCAGCTCGGGGCGCTGCAATTCGCCATCGCCCCGTCCGCAGACGAGGCGTCAAGCCAGGGGAGTCAGGGATGATCAGCATTCTCATCGTCGACGACGCGCTGTTCATGCGCAAGCTCATCCGCGATGCGCTGGAGCCCCTCGGCTACCGCATCTGCGGCGAGGCCGCGGATGGGAACGAGGCCATCGCTCGCTACCGCGAGCTGCGCCCGGACATCACCACCCTCGACATCGTGATGCCGAATGCCGATGGCCTGGCCGCACTCGCCGGCATCCGCCAGATCAACCCCACTGCGAAGGTGATCATGGTCACCGCGGTCGATCAGCGCGAGTCCATGCGCCGCGCCGTCGAGCTCGGCATCTGCGACTTCATCGTCAAGCCGTTCGACGCCGATCGCATCATCGGTGCGGTCGAAAAGGCGGCGCAAGGCCTTCCGCTCGGCGCAGCCGAAACGGGGGCGGTATGACCATGCTGAACACCCGGATGGTCAATGGGCAGTGCGTCATCGAGCTGCCCGGGCACTTCGACCAGAATGATTGGCTGGGCTTCCGCGATCAGGTGAACCGCCAGTTCATCGATAGCGGGGTCCAGCATGTGATCATCGATTGCGAAGAGGCGGTCGAGCTCCCCAGCATCGCCTTCGGCAGCCTGGCCAGCCTGTGCCGGGATTTCCGCCGGATCAACGGCTCGTTGTACCTGGTCCATGTCAGTGAGCGCAATCGCATGGTGATGACCAGGACGCGGATGGACAAGCTGCTGCCCATCCATGGGACCCTGACCGAGGTCTTCCGCAAGTCGTCGGCGCCGCGTACCGGCCCGGTGGTTGCTCGCCCGGGGCCGATGGCGGCGGACGGCGATGCTGCCGGCCGACCAGGTGAAGGGGTCTCGCCCTAACTCAGGAGCAGTGCCTTCGGTGCTCTCTCTGCGGCCTGGTCGATGCCACCCGCTGCCAGATCGCCATCTTTAGGCGCCCCGTTCCCGAGCAGGTCGCCATGCGCATGCTCGTCGACCAGCGGTGCGCGGGGCGGGCGATGCGCTCGTCCGGCGACTGCGGTCGGTAGGTGATCGATCAGCAGCGGTGGCCGCATCTACGCCCCGAGCAGGTCGACGGCACGGAGTTCATCGCCGCCATGCTGGCGATGACCCAAGCCGCATGCGACCTGCTGCTGATCGCGCTGTGAGCAGCCATCCCGCTGCGGCTTCCTCCGGCTTCCGCACCGTGCGGCCCCACAGGCCTGTCCAAGCAGCTGCTCACGCGCTGCAGTACGCCCCGATGCTGTGGGATGCCTATGCAGGTCGCCAGCCGACCAGAGCCAGGAAATGGGGCCCCAACCACATTGGTTGGGGTTGACCGCAGCACGATCGAGCCGGAGGCGGGGGAAGCCGGTATACGCGCGATCAGGCCCATGCATCCCGTTGGCACGCTGCGCCACCCGGCCGGCCACGCCGCGCAGCGATCCTTCCCGCTGTGAAATCCGAGGATACGTGCAGGCATGTGGACGGTTCGCGCCCGCATCTCTTGGCCATCGCCGCCGGCATGATCGATCTCGCCGGGCCCGACAGTGACGATAGCGCGCCGCGCGCCGCGCCATCGGCATTTGGCGCAGGATGTGCTCAGGAGATGGCCATGACACCGATGCATCGTCCACCGGTCCTCCCACCCCGCCCAGATCCGCTGCGCGGCGCCATCCGCGCGGTGATCGCGCTCGCCGATTTCGGCACCGAGCCGGAGCTGGTGGAGGCCTGCCTGGACAGCTTGGAGCGCTATGCCAAGGTGATGGGTGCGAGCACCGCCGACTGCGTCGAATACCTGGAGAACGGCTTCGATCAGCTGGCGATCGGGCTGGAGCGCGAGGAATGCCGCATGCTCTGCGTCGGCTTGCGTCTGCTGCGCAGCACGCGGCCGGGCGAGCGCATGATCCTGCTACCCGCGGCTGACGTGCGGGTCGCGGTACCGTCTTAGGAGCGTTGACACATGCAAGCACCCAGCGATCCCAGCGAGGTCACCACCATGATATCGGAACGCCCTTCGCTCGCCGAGCTCATCGAATGCATCCATACCATCCCATCGCTGCCCGAGATCACCACGCGGGTCGGGCGCATGGCCAATGATCCCGCCACCACCGTGCCGATGATCACCGCGGTGATCGTCAAGGATGCCGGCATGTCCGCCAAGATGCTGCGGCTCATCAATAGCGCCGTCCATGGCGTGCGCGAATCGGTCACCAGCCTCGAGCAGGCGGTCAGCATGCTCGGCTTCGACACCATCCGCTCCATCGCCCTGTCGGTGTCGGTGGTAAGCCTGTTCAAGCAGGAGCAGGCGCAATTCAACATGAAGGCGTATTGGCTGCACAGCGCCGTCTCCGCCGGCATGTGCAGGACGATCGCCCGCATGAACAAGGTCTGCGATCCCGAACACGCCTTCACTTTTGGCCTGCTCAAGGACATCGGCAAGCTCATCCTGGTCGAAAACGTCCCCGAAGAGACCCGCGCCATCATCACCATTGCCAAGGAGCGCTCTTTGAGCTTCACCGCTGCCGCCCGCGAGGTGCTCAAGACCGATGACGCCGAGATCGCGGCTTGGCTCTGCCAGACGTGGGAGCTCGATGCCGACCTGACCGATGCCATCCGCCACCAGCATGATCTGGCGCAGGCGAAGGTCCCTGGCCTGACGGCGATGAGCATGGTGGTCGAGCACCTGTGCTTCCTGCGCGGGATGCGTTCTCCCGGGAGCTTCGATGCCTCCGAGCTCGATCCCCAGGCGTGGCGGCATCTGGGCCTGGACAAGACCGCGTTCAAGGCGGTGATCACCGCGATGAATGAGGATATCGCCGCAGCGCGCGAGCTGCTGCAGATCATCGGCTGAGTGCGCTGCCGCATGCGCATGGTCGGCAGCTGGAGGAGAGCGGAGAAGGCGCAGCCCGCCGATGTACCTCCGCGTACCGTGGGATTCCCGGTCAGCACGGTCCGCCGCGCACGTCAGGGTGCGGGGCGGTGCCGCAGCCCCGATCGGACCCGCGGCAGCTGAGAGGGCTACGCTATGCCGGCGCCACACGACAATGAAGCCGTGAACGCATAGAGGCTGACCCTCAAGGGCATCCTCGCCACCTGAATCATCTGCAATATCCTCATCGTCACGGCTACCGCGATCGGTGTCTGGTATACGATCAAGCGCATCGATGACACGACCCGGAATGTGAACGAGAAGATCGACGCATCGTATGCATCCGTACTTGAATATGCCAGGAAAATGGGTGCGCGCCTCGATGCGGTCGGCGTCAAGGCCGACGAGGCAAGGAGGACATCAAGGACCTGAAGGAGAGGGGCAAGCAGGCCATCATCGACCTGATGAAGAAGCCGCTGGAGAAATAGGCGCGCCGCCTGCGGCCAGGCACGGTCATGCTGGTCCGCCAGCTTCATCGCCCACGAGGCCTGCCAGTGGTGAGCGGTACCGGCCTCAGGGACGCGGCGGTATGGCGGGGTCGGCGTGCAGGGAAGAAAGCGCACCGACGGCGAAGGCCACGATCGGTGCGGGGTCCTTCAGGCTATGCGGATGGTGGTCCCCGCCCGGCTTGAGGATGAGCTGCAGTCGCCCGCCCAGAGCGCGGTAGCGCTCGTCGAGGATCTTGCCGTTCTCCTCGTAGGGCACACTGCGGTCGGCATCGCCGCAGATCAGCAGGATGGGCACCTTGGCGGCCGCCAGCGGCGCGAGGTGGTTCAGCGGACCCTGGTCGTAGGCCGGCACGGTCTGCTCGGTGAGATCATACTGGTGCAGGATCTCCGCCCACAGCGCCTGCTGATCCGCGGTCTTGGGCTTGCTCGCCAGGCTGCGGATATCGAGCAGCGGCGCATCGAGGTAGATGCCGCCGGTCTCATCCGCATGGGCAACCGCCCAGGCGAGGGCGAGCGTCCCGCCACGGCTGAAGCCCTCCAGCACCGGCTTGGTCGACAGGCCATAGGTGGCGGTGAGGATCAGATAGCAGCGCTGCCAGGCGGCGACGCCGAGTGGGCCGCCGAAATGCCCGGCGGCATCGGGATTGTGCACCACATGCCAGCCCAGGGCCAGCAGCGCGAGGTCCGCCTGCGGTTCATGATCGAAGAATTCCGCCCGCCAGATCCACGGACGACCGCTCGTCGGCTGCTTGGGCTCGACGACCAGGAAACGTTGGCCGTTGGCGGTGAACTCATGCCGGACGAAGCCGTGATAGTCGCTCGGGGTGCCTGGGAACGGCTCGGGCACCGCAGCGGCGGCGCTCAGGAACAGCCCCGCCAGGATGCACGAGACGACCAGCAGGAGGTGGGGGAGCGGGCATGGGAGGGGGAGGCGCTGGGGCATCATGGTCGTCCACGGTGGCTGACAGGATGATCGGGTCCGGGCAGCGTCTCAGGCCTACGGCGGCAGCATCGCCTGGCGGTGCCGAGCCGGCCCTATGCCTGTCCAGCGCACGAACATGTTATAGCAATAATGCTCTACTGCTGATGACCGGGGATGTTGATCCGGCCCGTGGTGTGGACACCGAAACGTGCGCAGCGGAGCGGATCGGGATATCGCCGCGGCCGGCGGGTTCACGCAGCTACCAGCGCTGGCCGGCGACCGTGCGCAGAGCGGGGCAGGTAGATGCCCGAAGGCCATGGTAGCGAGCCCGCGGCGGCCAGCAGGGGACCTGGCACAGGGGCGCGTGCGATCAGGCGCCAGTCTCCTGCTCCAGGATGCCAGCGAGGTTCCGCCGATCAGTCGCTGATGAAGAAGCCGCCAAGGTCCGATGGAGGCCGGTCAGGAGACCCGGCGTGAACGGCGCGGTGTGGTCGCATGATGCGCGCTTCAGGCCTGCACCGAGGTCTGGGCAATGGCATGACGATCTCCCTTGTCAGAAGCATCCAGCAGGCAATGCTCTGCCCGGTCGGCACCGGCCCGGGCAGGGGAAGCCGGCGTCGAGCGTGCATCATGCATGCACCGGGGTCACAAGGCGATACGAGCGAGTGAAGGAGCAGGGTATGGCGCGCTGGGCACTACGACGGATGGTCACCGTGACGGTCAGCTTCCGCGTCAGTGCGGACAGCGCGCGCGGCTACCGCATGGCCTGCCGTACCCTGCGCAAGACGCTCACCTTCTCGGATAATCGCATCCTGACCGAGGATTCGTACCTCATCGACCAGGTGGGACGCGCACGGGTGAAGCCGGGCAAGGGCAAACCCTCGATCAAGAGGCTCGTCGATGCCGACGCGCGCAGCACCGGACCTGGCGCGCCTTAGCCGGACCACTCCGGCGAGCGCACGATCAGCTGCCCAGCCTGGGCGATCAGCTGCCGGAAGGGCTGCTGGACCGGGCTGTGGGCATTCAGCGCCATCTCGGGACGCCGGCGTGCGATCGCAGTCGGCACGATGTTCGCATGCGGGATCTCGATGATCGTATGATCGGCGCCGTAGCGCTCCGCCACCTGATCGGCCAGCTGGCAGTCCAGGGTATGGGAGCGATTGACCTTGTTGATCACTGGGATCACCTCCCCGGGACTGTAGGCCTGCCGCTGCTTGGCGGTGGCGATCTCGCCGATCAGCTTGGCCAGGCTGGCCAGGCTCTCCATGCACTGGGCGTCGCTGATGACCAGTGCCAGGTCGGCGGCATCGAGCGCCAGGCGGTGGAGATGGAGGATCACCGGGGCGACATCGATCACCACCGTGTCATAGCGGTCGGCCAGGCGCTGCAGGCCGAAGCGCAGCTCATCGGAACGCAGCGCACGGATGTCGCCGCCATCCAACGCCGGACCGCCGGAGAGGACCTCGACATCCAGATGGCCAGCGACCGGCTGGACCTCCTCGCCGAGCAGGAGCTGGGCAACGCCGGAGACGCCAGGATGCGGCAGGGCGAACACCGCGGCCGCTGCCGGCTGGATGTCCAGACCCACCACCAGCACGCGCGCTCCGGCCAGGCGCAATCCGGCAGCAACCACGCAGGCGATGGCGGTCTTGCCGACTCCGCCCTTCTCGGCGATGGCGGCGATGACCTTCATCGGGCATTGGGCGCGGCGGCAGATCGCCGGGCGCGGCACGGGCAGGTCGGCAGCATGGCGAGGAGCATCCGGATGGTGTCGAGAAGGGAAGGCATTCCCCGCGCGTCATGGAACTGCATCTGAGCCGCTGTGCGGCGGCGGTGGCGCGGCTGACGGCGGTGGCGGGGAGTCGCTGCTGAGGGCATGCCTGAGCGTGCCGCCGCTAGGCAGCAGCGCCACCAGCTCCAGGGGGGTGAAGCCCCACGATTCCAATGCGCAAGGCGGTCCGCCCGGCGGATGTCGGAAGCACAGCACGCGCCCGGCGAAGCGCTGCAGGCGCGCCAGCGTAGCCTCCTCCCAGAGCAGGTGGTTGGGCAGGACCAGGCACGCTGCGCGCCAGAGCAGCCGGACCTGGTCATCGGTCACGATCGCGACCTGGTCGCTTCCGGGCGCATGGATCATCTCCCGCATGGATGGGCGCCACATGCCGGAGCAGTCGCTCACGGCCTCAAGCACCACCGCTCGCCAGTCGGCCGCGCTCCTGCCCTGCGCCACGTCCGGGCGTGTGCTCGCAGATCCAAGCGATGGCGCCATCCGTCCGCGCCGGCGTCAAGGCGAGCAGGGTGTGGCTGGGCGAGACCAGTACATCGGCCTCGTGATGGTTGATGCGCGGGGCATCCGCGCGCGCCATCAGCTGGCGGAAGGCGAGCAGGAAGGCCTGCGCCAGCGCCGCTTGGCCGGTCGGTCCGTCGCCGGCCTCGCCGTCGCCCTGCTCCGCGACCCGCTGACCAGTGGCGGTGGACGCGGGACTGGCCGGCAGGGGCGGGATCACGCGGTCGTGGGAGCGCTCGGCCAGGTCGTGGATGCGGGCCTCCTCGACCAGGGTCAGGAGGTCTTCCCGCGGCGTGCCGCCGCCGCCGCCGCGGCTCAGCGAGCCCAGGATGTCGTTGGCGGTCTGCCAGCCCCATGACCTGGCCACCGCCGGGAGGACGAGCCGCGAGAGGAAGTAGAGATTCGGCAGGCGCAGTCCCGCTAGCGCATCGCGGGGAGCCGCGCGTGTGCGCAGCTGCAGGCTGGTGATGCGGGGATCGGCACGCGCGATCTCGAAGCTCCAATCGATCAGGGCTCGGTGGATGGGCCACTCGTGGCTCCCGGCGCGCACATCGACGTACCACAGGATGCCGATGTCGCGCAGCAGGCCCGCCAGGCAGATGGCGGTCAGCCGGCGGCACCAGTCGGCACGATCGCGGGCCCCACGCGGCGGCTCGGGATGGCGCTCCTGGTAGAGCCGTGCGCTGGTCGCCGCGAGCTGGAGCAGATGACTCGCCAGGCATCCCGGCTCGCCCTCCTCTTCGAGGGAGCGTAGCGGCAGGTTGCCGACCAGGCGGATGAGCTGCACCGCCGGCCCGGCATTCGCGGAGCAGGGCGCGACCGCCTGCTCGGCCGGCAGGTGCAGGATGTGGCGCAGGCGTTCCAGCTGCGGCCGGCACTGCGCGATCATGGTGTCGAAGGACGGGAGTGGGAAGTCTCGGATCACGGCGATCACCTCCTCGGGGGTCGGTTTGGCGGCAGGCAGCGGTGGTGGGGCATGCGGGATCTACACGCGCGCCCGGGCGGGCACGGGGTGGCGATAGCGCTCAGATGATCAGATGGCGTTCACGCAGATAATCCTCGATCCGGTCGCGGAGGTCCGCCTGCACGCAGGCGTGGTGGGTGACGATGTCGAGCAGCAGGTCGTCAGCTTGGCGCAGCATCTCCGTGGGCTGGTGGCGGATGGTATGCACGGCGCCGGTCATGGTGATGCAGGCGAGCCAGTACTCGTCATCGGCATAGCGGATCACCAGCATGCGCGCGTCATGCGGATGCTGGGTCAGGCGCACGAGGTCGATCATCGGCAGGGGGACGCGGAAGCCGCCTGGCCCAGCATCCCGGCAGCCGATCTCGCAGACGCAGGGTTCGGCCGAGCCGGCGATGCGCAGGCTGGCGGCGGCATCCATCACCCATTCGATCGCGCGGCCCATCTCACCCGCACGCTGGATGAGCGCGCGCACCGCTTCGGCAGGGAAGAGCAGCGACAGCGCATCGCTCTCCCGCGAGACGCCCGGGCGCGCGCGCCGCGGACGGAAGTCCACCCGCAGCTGCGGCGGTGCGCAGGGGCGCAGGTCAGGTTCCTTGTGCATGGCTGGGACTCCTGATGGTCGGTCCTGAGCGCACGGCGCCGCATCGCGCCCTGATGCCCATTCGGCACCACGTCACGAGCGCTCCGGGCAGAGGGGGAAATCACGGCGCAGCCTATCCGTGAGTGGTTTCTGTGCTACGAATTCCTGGCCATCGCATGCCCGTAGTAATTCGATCGTGCATGCCGCAGTGCTGGATTGCGCCCTGGTCCGGCGTCACCTATGCCTGGACGCACCGATGATGCCGCCTCGATCGCTGCTCGCACGCTGCCGCCTGCGCGCGAGCATGTGTCGGGCGGAGATCCGCAGCATCTAGAGGAGTCGGCCATGGCTTCAGGCACCCGCTTGGCTCATCCGCTGACCCGCCCCGCGGCGCGCGAGGCTTGGCCCATCTAGCGCCTGCGCGCAGCCGATGCCGGCCTGTCCGCCAAGAAGCGCCATGGTCACGCAGGCAGCCATGGCGATCTCGCCCAGCACCGTCTTGCGCGGGGCCGATCAGCTGTTCTGGGATGACGTCGTCTTCTGCCTGGATCTGGCGTGTTTCGGCAGCGAAGCGACACTGAGCTGGCGGTCGGGCGATCTGCAGATGGGCACCATCGGGGTGTCTGGGACCTTTCCGTTCAGCCTCGCATACGAGCACAACGATGTTGCAGTGAGCGTCATTGCCGATTATCAGCTCGACCTCTGGCGCCTGGCCATCAGCATCGTCCTGATCGCGCGCGAGCAGGGCACCGCCCGGGCGGAGCAGTGCATGCTCATCGAGGCGCTCACCGACGGCTCTCTCAAGGTCTGTGCGGCCTCGGCCGTTCGTCCGCCGCCGCTGCGGGCGGTGACCGTTCGCATTGCCTGCGGGGCGATCCGCCTCTGCCTGCGCGAGCTCGCGGCCAACGCATCGTGTGCGAGCATGCTCGAGGCCTGGACCGTCCCCGATCGCAGTGAGGGCGTCTTCGCTGTGCACCAGAACCGCGATCGTGCCTTGCCCACCTGGTCGGGTCGCTCGCATGCCTCGGTCGGGCCCAGGCGCGCGCGGTGCGGCGGGCGGTACGGTCGCCGGCGATGCTGAGCCTCGCGAGCCGCCTGCATGCCGGAATCAGGTCGAATGGCGTCAGGCGGTTCTACTTCCTGGTCCACCAGGGCCGGGACGAGCACGATCTGCGCATCTTCGACATCACGGAGCAGGGCGCGCCCAGCGCCGGGAGTCGCATGCCGCGGCACCAGGCGCGGCGAGAGGTGCTGGCGGCCCAGGCGCTGTGCGCTCATGCGGATGCGCTGCTGGGCTGGATCGGCGCCGTGGATGGGACCTGCAGCGTGCGTGAGCACTCGCTCGTCAAGGGCACCCTGCCGCCAGGTGCGCTGCAGTCCTCGGTGGCTCAGTAGCCCATGTGCGCGCCCAACCGCGCCTCGGCGCTGCGCGTAGGCGATATCTAAGACTCGGGAGTACCGCTTGGCCACTGATCATCAGGTTGTGGCTCGGAGGGGCGTCCAGATGCGTCAACTAGACGGTTAGTAAATGCATCAGTTGATTTGTCTGATACATTCGTATAGGATAGCGCATCATTTGCCGAGTCTCAGGTGCGTGCTGCGATTGGCGGGTGCAGGGAGAGGCGCTATGCGGAATCAGGAGCTGCGGCAACCCGGACTGGGCACGCAGTCGCATCTCGCAGCAACACGGGCATCCGGATTTGCTCTGCCCCGACGTAGCTGTGCTAGCGACCAGCGGTCGATGCCCGGGTTTGCCACCGCGCCAAGGAGTCGGCATGTCATCTCCGCCTATACCTGGCCCTAAGGATTGGTGCGTGGACGCCATCGGGCCGCTGCAACTGCGCGTGATGCAGTACATCTGGCGTACCGGACCCGCTACCGTGCATGCTGTCCATGATGCCCTGAACCGCGAGCCGGGATTGCCACCGCTGGCCTATACGACCATCCTGACGGTGATGCGCAACCTGTCACGACGGCATATCCTCAGCCAGACGCGTGGAGGGCGCAGCCACGTCTTCAGCGCCCTGGTGGATGAAGCGAGCTATAAACTCGAGGTCGTGCGGCAGATGAGCCGGACGCTGTTCGGTGACGACATCGAGGTGCTGGTGAGATTCCTGCTCGCCCAGGATGTGGAGCTGCCGCTGGAGAGCCGCGAGCGCTTGGCAGCCGCGATTTCCTGACGATGCGCTCGGCCGGCGAGACGCCCCAAACCGTGCCCTCCCGCTTCCGCTAGGACAGTCGGTGCCGGGTGTCTCCCCGACGCATGGCCTTGACCCGGGCCATTTCGTCATGGCATGAGCGGGGCGGTGATCCCCAGTGCTGTCGCATCTTGTAGGCGAAGCGTCGTCGGGCACGCCAGCGCCGGAAGGCGCGTCCCAGTCTCGCTCGGCGGAGCATGGGTGACAACAGCAGCCAGCCATCGATGCTCCCGGCCAGGAACAGGGTGCCTAGGAGCAGGAGGCCCAGCTGCGACGCGACGGTCGACATGATGACTCCTGGTCATTGATGAGGGACGACCGCGGCACCACACCGGCATCCACGGTGGCATGGTTGTCCACGAGGTCACGCCCTCGGTGGCGGACGCATCCTGCCGCTGGTGCTGGTGATCGAGGGGTCGCCCTGCCGCAGCGCCTGGCGCCGCGGCAGGGCAGCGCTCACAGGTCGCTTACCTGATGTCCTCCACCGGCGCCGGCACCAGCGAAGGCGGCCGGTGCATGCTGGGCAGCCAGGACGTGTGCGTCCTCGCGCTCGGGAGCGGTGGACTGAATCGCAGGCATGGCTTCATGGCCGTTGTCGTCCGTACGCAGGCGGTTGAGGGCATTCTGGCCGCGGATCTGACCGCCGCGGGAGCCGATCTGCGCCATGTGCTCACGATTCTGGCTCACCGCCTCGCCACCGAGTCGACCGGCACGGCGCGCTTCCTCGGGATTGAATTCATGGGCGGTCCCTTTGATGTGAGCGGCTTTGCCGCCCTTGCTGGAAATCTCGCGCTGCTTCGCTTCGCTCATCGCGGCGAATCCGCGACGTTCTTTGGTGAGAGGCATGATCAGGACTCCTGGATGATCGGGTGTGCACCGGAACGCAGGGAGGACTCCCATGCGTCAACCTGTCGGCAACAGGCTCGCTGCTCCCTTGTGCAAGTCGTGCCAAACCAGCCAACCGGAGGGACCTCCGGACGAGCACTCGGGCCAGGGCGCCATCAACGTCCTAACTGCTTGTGTTGACATGGCTCATGCTGGCCGGGCGTCATCAGGCGGGACGGACGGACCCTTCCCCCTTATTGCGGAACGCGCATATGGTGGCCGGCAAGCCCCTGCATAATGCAGGGCAATGGGGCCTGCCGGGCAGCCAGGCGGTGGCAGTTGAGTGCTACAAGCTGCGGCGCCACTGGCTGGGGGAGACCCCATGATCGCGCTTCCAGGCGCGGGTGAAGGTGTCGGCGCTGGGGAAGCCGCAGCGATCGGCGACATTGGCCACCGGCAACCGCGCGGCCAGCAGGCCTTCAGCCAACCATAATCGGGCAGTGGCAATGGCCTCCTTGGGCGGGACGCCGTAGCCTTCGGTGAAGATGCGATATGCCTGCGCCCGCGACAGGCCGCTGGCATGCACTAGGTCCTCGACCGTGACATTGCGGTGCAGGTTCGACCACAGGCGGGCGATCATGCGCTGCAGGGCGGGATTCGAGAACGGCAGGTCATCGACGGTCTCCGACAGCACCTGCTTCACCAGTTCGGCGAAGCGCGTCCTGCGGATCGGATCATTGGCGGTGATGAGCGCCTCCTCGATCAGGCGTCGGCTCGGCTGGCTGGGCAGGCGGCCGCGCCACGCCCGCTGGTGATCGCCGATCAGCACGTCCGAGCATACCGGCAGGAAGCCCTGGCCGAACCACACGCTGCCGGTGCGCAGCGGCTCATGGCGGTGCCATACCCCCGCGGCCACCAGCAGGGCGTCGCCCGGGCGCAGATCTATGCGGCGATCGGGCGCGACGATGCGCACCACCCCTTCGAGGCAGACCACCGAGGTCGGAGTGACATGCAGATGACCATCGCCGATCAGCGGCGGCGGCGGGCCGTCGAGCCAGCGGTGCACCTCGCCCAGGCGGTCCGGGACATCATCGATCAAGCGCCACCAGCGGCGGAAGACTGGATCCATGTCGGCATTCTGTCTCATGCCGGCCGTTTGGAATGCGGGATTTTCCCTGATCTGCCAGGGTGTGATGCCAGCGTTATCCCGAGCATCGAGGCCACCGGCCGCTGGTGGTCAGCGCCGAAGCGCGTGCCGGCAGCGGACGGCCACCGACCCCGCAACCGCCCGATGGCGGGGTGACGACCAGGAGGCTGTGGTGATGCGCTGCACGGTACCCCTCATTCCCCTCATCGCCGTCCTCGCTGCCGAGGCCATCCAAGGCTCCGAACCCGCCCTCATCCCGCAGCCGCTGGCGGTGACACCGGTGACGGGTTCCCCGGTGGCGCTGGTCGAGGGCCTGCCGGTGGCGGTCATCGGTGCCGATGCCGCGCTCGCCGATGACCTGTGCGCCCGCTGTGCGGCCGAGCTGCATGTGCATCTGGCGCGCGCTCCCAGCGCTTCCGACAGCGGCATCGTGCTGCGCATCGATCCCGCGCTGCAGGCAAGCGGTGCGGCCTGGGCGGCTGAGGAGGCGTACGCGCTCACCAGCGGAGGACGGCAGATCACCATCAGCGCGCGCACCCCGCATGGCCTGTTCAATGGCATGCAGACCCTGCTCCAGCTGATCGTCCGCGATACCGCCGGCGGCTTCCAGGTGCCTGCGCTGGAGGTGCGGGATGCCCCGCGCTTCCATTGGCGAGGGTTGATGCTCGATTGCGGCCGCCATTTCTTCACCGTCGCGGAGGTGTGCCGCTTCATCGACCAGATGGCGTCCTACAAGTTCAACACCTTCCACTGGCACCTCACCGAGGACCAGGGCTGGCGCATCGAGGTGCCCGGCTATCCCAAGCTCACCAGCGTCGGCGCCTGGCGCGCGGAATCGCCGCGCATGGGCGAGGCGGGCAAGGGCGATGGCGTCCCCTATGGCGGCTTCTATACCCAGGAGGACATCCGCACGGTGGTGCAGCACGCCAGCGCCCGCTTCATCACCGTCATCCCGGAACTCGAAATGCCGGGCCACAGCTCGGCCGCCATCGCCTCCTATCCCGAGCTCGGCAATTTTGACATCCCCGGCTGGACGACACCGGTGGTGGCCACCCGCTTTGGCGTCAACCGCCATACTCTCGCGCCGCGCGAGGAGACCTTCCATATGATCGCTGCGGTATTCGATGCGGTGCTGCCGCTGTTCCCCGGGGCGTATGTGCACATCGGCGGCGATGAATCGCCGATCACCGAATGGCATGCCTCGCCCTTCGCCCAGCAGGTGATGCAGGAGCACCATCTGGCCGACGAGCACCAGCTGCAGAGCTGGTTCATCCAGCGCGTCGAGCAGCTGCTGACCCAGCGCGGCAAGCGGCTGATCGGATGGGACGAGATCCAGGAGGGCGGGCTGTCACCAACCGCTACCATGATGGTGTGGCGCAACTGGAAATGGGCGACTGCGGCGCTCGCGCACGGCAACGACGTGGTGATGTCGCCGACCACCCATACCTACTTCGACTATTCGCAAGGACCGCACCCGGACTCGCCCCTGTTCCAGACCATCGGCGGCAACCTGCCGCTGGAGAAGGTGTACACCTTCGAGCCGATCCCGGAGGGCACGGCGAGCGAGCGCATCATGCAGGTCCTGGGCTGCCAGGGGCAGCTGTGGAGCGAATACATCTGGAGCATGCCCAAGCTCGAATACATGGCGTGGCCGCGTGCCTGCGCCCTCGCTGAGGTCGCCTGGTCGGCGCCAGCGGCACGTGCTTGGCCTTCCTTCACGCAGCGGCTGGCGGGGCAGGCGCCCCTGCTGGAGCGCATGGGCATCGATTACCGCACCAATGATGGCAGTCCGGCCCTGCCGGAGCGCTCCCTGGCGCTCACCCCGCACGCTCCCGCGTCCCGCTGACGGCCGCCTGCGGGCTCGAACGCGGCGCTGGATGCGCGATTGACCATGCCGAGGCGCCATTGACAACCAGGGTGGCAGCTGTCCAGCATCCCGGCTGCCGTCCGTAGCGGTCCCGGAGCGATGAGTCCGGCCAGGATGCAGTCTCTCTCGGAGCCCTGCCATGTTCGACTTTAGCACCATGATCGAGCACCTGTTCGTGCCCGGAGCCCCGATCCTGGAGAAGATCCTGCGGCCGGTGGCGATTTATGCCTTCCTGATCATCGGCATCCGCCTGGCGGGCAAGCGCACCATGGCATCGCTCAACGCCTTCGACCTGGTGGTGATCATGTCGATCTCCAATACCGTGCAGAACGCCATCATCGGTGAGGACACCTCGGTGAGCGGCGGCATGATCGGCGCCGCCACGCTGCTGACGCTCAACTACCTGGTGGTGCGCTTCTTCTTCAGGCACCGGCGCATGGATGAGCTGATCGAGGGCAAGGCCACGGTGCTGATCAAGGATGGCCGGCTGATCAAGCGCCACCTCGATCGCGAACTGATCTCCGAGCACGAACTGACGGTGGCGGCCCACAAGCAGGGATTCCATTCGCTCAGCGACATCGACGCAGCCGAAATCGAACCCGGAGGCGCACTGACCTTCGTCGCCAAGACGCCGTCGACCGAGGAGACTCGGGACCAAGCCCTGCACGACAAGTTGGATGCGCTGTCTGCCGAGGTCGCCCAGTTGACGGCGCAGCTGCGTCGCTAGGTGATCCGATCGTGGAGGGTGCGGCTGTGCCTGCATGCCCTGGACTAGGATCGATTTACCCTGAAAGTAGCATTCAGACAGCCAGCACATCATCGTGGGCTCCGGCAAAGATTGCAGTCGATGAATCAACCGCGAACGAAGACATAATAGGTAAGAACAGAGACACTTAGGCAGATCGATCGGCATCCTTCGAGTGCCAGCCTCGCCACTCACGCTGGCCAAAACACACATTCGCTGACGTTTTGCTCCATTGCCAGCGGACCCGCTGGCGCCGAGAGTGCTGGCGACGGATGTCCGCTCCCGGTGGCGGTGCACTGGCCAGGGATATTCCCGGCATCGTTTTGCGGTCGAGCCGAGTATCACCTAACGCATGCCAGCAGCGAGGGTCCTATGAGGTGGAGCGAGTGGAGACAGCACAGCGTCCGCACCGGCGCCATCGTCGGCGTGCTGGTGCTGCTCGTCGCCGTGCCGGCGGCCGTGCGCGCTGCCGAGGGGCATACGGACGCTCCCGACTACAATGCTGATGTCCGGCCGATCCTCTCCTCCACCTGCTTCAAGTGCCATGGACCTGATGACAAGGCGCGTAAGGGCAAGCTGCGACTGGATGTCCGAGACCTGGCGACCAAGCCGGCGAAATCCGGGGACATCGCCATCGTGCCCGGGAATGTTGCGCACAGTGAACTGATCAAGCGCATCACCAGCACCGATGAGGATGAGGTGATGCCGCCGCCGGCGAGCCAAAAGACCCTGAGCCCGCCCCAGAAGGACATCCTCAAGCGCTGGATCGCAGCAGGTGCCGAATACCGTCCGCACTGGGCCTTCGTGCCGCCGGTGCAAGCGCCGCTGCCGGTGGTGGCGCACGCCGCCTGGGCGCGCACCCCGATCGACCATTTCGTCGCGGCGCACTTCGAGGCCGAGGGCCTGGAGCCGTCGCCGCCGGCCGATCGCTACACGCTGATCCGCCGCGTCAGCCTGGACCTCATCGGCCTGCCGCCCACGCCCGCCGAGGCGGACGACTTCGTCGCCGACACCGCTCCGGATGCCTATGAGAAGCTGGTCGATCGTCTGCTGGCAATGCCGCAGTACGGCGAGCGCTGGGCCCGTCGCTGGCTTGACCTCGCACGCTACTCGGACACCAACGGCTATGAAAAGGACCGGCCGCGGTCGATGTGGCCCTACCGCGACTGGGTGATCGGAGCGTTGAATGCCGATCTGCCCTTCGACCGCTTCACCATCGACCAGATCGCCGGCGACCTGGTCCCGGATGCCACGCCGCAGACCATCATCGCCACCGGCTTCCACCGCAATACCATGCTGAACGAAGAAGGGGGCATCGATCCGCTCGAATACCGCTTCTACTCCCTGGTCGATCGCGTCGCCACCACCGGGAAGACCTGGCTCGGGCTGACCCTGCAATGCACCCAATGCCATACGCACAAGTATGACCCCATCACCCAACGCGAATTCTACCAGCTGATGGCCTTCTATGACAATGCCGATGAGCCAACCTACCTGGTCAAGCCGGCCGACTATGGCCAGCGCGAGAAGGAGGTCGAGGCCAAGATCAAGGCGATCGTCGCCGAACTGCCCAACCGCTACACCGTCAGCAAGCCGATCGAATGGACCAGCCCGCAGAGCGGCACGCTGATCACCACCAGCGGCGAAACCGCCGAGCACCTCAGCGATGCGTCGTGGAAGCTGGCAGGGCACAGCGCGGCCAAGGACACCTATGTGGTCGAATTCGATGTGCCGCTGGACGACAGCGACTCCCTGCGCCTCGAGGCTTTCCCCGACCAGGCCAATCCCAAAGGCGGCCCCGGTCGCTCGACGGGCGGCAACTTCGTCATCAATGAACTCCACGTCGCCGTGGTCCCGGCCGGCAGCCACGAGAAGCCGCAGGCGGTACGCCTGGCGCACGCCGAGGCCGACTACTCCCAGGACGGCTGGGACGTCAAGGGCGCCATCGATGGCGATCCCAAGACCGGCTGGGCGGTGCAGGGCCAGAGCATGGACGCGCTGCGCACCGCGACCTTCACCTTCGCTCAGCCGCTGCACCACCCCGGCGGCGCCCACTTCGTCATCAGCCTCGAGCAGCAGTTCGGCGACCAGCACACCCTTGGGCACTTCCGCCTCAGCCTCGGGCGGCGTAGCCACGCCGGGAGCGACGAGGCGCTGCGCAGCCAGCAGCGCGAGCAGGGCTTCCAGTCCTGGCTCGAGCGCGAGGCCGCCAAGAGCGTCCATTGGACGGTGCTCCAGCCTGCGACCGCGATCTCGGTGGCGCCGGTACTGACGGTGCTCGACGACCACTCGGTGCTGGCAAGCGGCGACCAGACCAAGAGCGATACCTATACCCTGACCTTCACCTCCCTGCTCGAGCACATCACCGCGCTGCGCCTGGAAGTGATCCCCGATGAGCATCTGCCCAACCGCGGCCCCGGCCGGGTGTACTACGAAGGCGCGCCCGGGGACTTCGGACTCAGCGAGCTCACCGCGCAGGCCGACGGAACGCCCCTGCATTTCAGCAAGGCCCTGGAGAGCTACGCCAATGGCGGCAACCATGCGGCCAATGCCATCGACGGCAAGACCGACACCATCTGGTCGATCGATGGCGGCCAGGGCCGCTACCACACTGCGGTCTTCGCGCTCGACCAGCCGCTGGGAACGGTGCGCACCCTCAGCGTGGCGATGCTGTTCGAGCGCTACTTCAGCGCCGGGCTGGGGCGCTTCCGCTTCTCGGCCACCAGCGATGCCGTGCCCATCGGGGCGAGCGAGCTGCCGCCCGAGATCGTCGACCTGCTGACCATTCCTGCCGGCCAGCGCACCGAGGAGCAGCGCAAGCGCCTCTATCAGGAGTACCTCCTGGTCGCCCCCGAGCTGGCTGCGGCGCATGCTGAGATCGATGCCCTGCGCGCGTCATTGCGCGCCTTCCCCACCACCCTGGTGATGAACGAGCGCCCGGCCGAGCACCGTCGCATCACCCACATCCACAACCGCGGCGAATACCTGCAGCCGACCGATGCGGTGACGGCTGACGTCCTGTCGGTGCTCAATCCCCTGCCGGCAACGGCGCGCCACGACCGCCTGGGCTTCGCCCAGTGGCTGGTCGACCGGGCCAACCCGTTGACCGCGCGCGTGACGGTCAACCGGCAGTGGGCGGCGCTGTTCGGCCGCGGCCTGGTGCGCACGGTCGATGACTTCGGCTACCAGGGCGATGCGCCTTCAAATCAAGCGCTGCTCGACTGGCTGGCGGTCGAGTTCATCAACCGGGGCTGGTCGTTGAAGACCTTGCATCGTGAGATCGTCCTGAGCGCCACCTATCAGCAGTCGTCGCGTGCGAGTCCCGAGGCGCTGGCCAAGGATCCCGGCAACCTTCTGCTGGCGCGCGGACCGCGCTTCCGCCTCGAGGCCGAGCTCATCCGCGACTCGATGCTGAAGGACGCCGGCCTGCTATCGACCAAGCTCGGTGGGCCGAGCGTCTATCCGCCCCAGCCCGCCAACGTCACCACCGAAGGGGCCTATGGCAAGTTGGACTGGCATGTCAGCCAGGGCGAGGATCGCTATCGGCGCGGGCTCTATACATTCAGCAAGCGGACCGCGCCGTATGCCATGTTCTCGACCTTCGATGGACCGAGCGGGGAAGCCTGCATCGCCCTGCGCGAGATCTCCAACTCGCCGTTGCAGGCGCTCACCCTGCTCAACGACACGGTGATCCTCGAAGCGGCGCAGGCCCTGGGCAGCAGCATCGCCGCTGCGCCCGGCAGCGACGAGGAGCGTGCGCAGGCGCTCTTCCGGCGCTGCGTGACGCGGCCGGCGCAAGCCGCGGAGCTGGTCCAGCTGGTGCACTTCGTCGTCGAGGAGCGCGCCCGCTTCCAGAAGCACGAACTGGATCCCGCCATCCTGGCCGGCAGCGCTTCCGGCGATGCCGTCGAGCGCGCCACCTGGACCGCGCTGGCACGTGTCCTGTTGAACATCGATGAAGCCATCACCAAGGGTTGACCACCATGCGCTACTCCACCGACATTCCGCATGCCGCCCTGACCAACGCCCGCGCCGCCGCCCGGCGGCGCTTCCTCGGCCAGTGCGGGGTGGGACTGGGCACCATCGCCCTGGGCAGTCTGCTCGGGGTCGGCTCCGCGCCGGCCGGTGAACCAGCCGCGTCCGGACCCTTGGCGCCCAAGCAGCCGCACTTCCCCGCCAAGGCCAAGCGCGTCATTCATCTGTTCATGGCCGGCGCGCCCAGCCATCTCGATCTTTTCGACTACAAGCCAGAGCTGACCAAGCTGGAAGGCAAGCCGCTGCCGCCCTCGGTCATCGCCGGTCAGCGCTATGCCTTCATCCGCCCGGATGCCGCGGTACTCGGTCCGCGCTTCCCCTTCGCCAAATATGGGAAGAGCGGGCTCGAGCTGTCCTCCATCACCCCGCATCTCGCGACCATTGCCGACGACATCTGCATGATCAAGTCGATGCATACCGACCAGTTCAATCACGCCCCGGCGCAGATCTTCATGAACACCGGGTTCTCGCAGCCGGGCCGCCCGAGCCTCGGCTCGTGGGTGGTCTACGGTCTGGGCGCCGAGACCACCTCGCTGCCCGCCTATGTGGTAATGTCCACCGGGGCCGGCATCAGCGGTGGTTCGGCGAACTGGTCGAGCGGCTTCATGCCGACGATCTACAGCGGTTGCCGCTTCCGCAATCAGGGCGATGCCATACTCGACACCTCGAGCCCCGCCGGCATCGATGCCAAGCTCCAGCGCGACTCCCTCGATCTGGTGGGGGCGCTCAACCAGCGGCGCCTCGCCAGCGATGGCGATCCTGAGATCGCCACCCGCATCGCCTCCTACGAGCTGGCCTTCCGCCTGCAGACCTCGGCTCCGGAGCTGATGGATCTCAGCAGCGAGAGCAAGGAGACCCTCGATCTCTATGGCTGCTCACCCGACAAGGCGACCTTCTCCCGCGCCTGCTTGCTGGCCCGGCGGATGATCGAGCGCGGGGTGCGCTTCGTGAACATCTACCATGAAGGTTGGGATGCGCATTCGGATGTCACCGGCAACCACAAGGACAACTGCCAGAAGACCGACCAGGCGACGGCGGCGCTGGTGACTGATCTCAAGCGCCGCGGGCTGCTCGACGACACCCTGGTGATCTGGGGCGGCGAGTTCGGCCGTACACCGATGGTCGAGAGCAATGCCGCCCTCGGCCGCAGCCTGGGCCGCGACCATCACCCGACGGCCTTCAGCATGTGGATGGCCGGTGGTGGGGTGAAGCGCGGCTTCAGCTATGGCAAGACGGATGAGCTCGGCTTCCATATCGACGAGAACCCCGTGCATGTCCACGATCTGCAGGCCACCATCCTGCATCTGCTCGGCTTCGATCATGAGCGGTTGACCTATCACCAGGCCGGACGCGATTACCGCCTCACCGATGTGTACGGCAAGGTGGTCAAAGAGCTGATCGCCTAGGGGCGGTGTCCTGCCCCACCGGCAGTCTGATGGCGGAATCCGGTTGTCATGGCGCGTCCTTGTCCGTCTGGGCGGATCGATGTCAACGCGCTGCACAGTTCCACCGGGTTTGCCAAATGGAGACACGAGCAAGCAAGTGGCACATGACTGTCAGCTAGCGCTGCTGCGGCCACGGCCACCAAGGCCATGGCGGGGAAATCCCCGACTCTGCCGCATCAATGGATCAGGGCGATGGTTTTTTCGAGCTTGGCGATATCCCCTGCGCACTTTGCCGCCTCCTTCTCTTTGTGCTGCCGGTCACGACCCTTGGCCAGGCGGACTGCTTCCGCGATCAGGACCACATGCCGCCGCTGAAGCTTGGCGAGCATGCGTTGATAATCGACCATGGTGGGCATCGGAAGGGTTCCAGAGGATGGGGGTGAGAGGTTCTGCGGGGGATCGGTAGTCGCAAGGCCAATCGTCAGGTCGGCTCCTAGCGGACCCAATGTGAGATACGGATGGTGTCCCCCATGTGTGTACGTGCCGCGACGCTATCCTGAGCGTCACCGGTGGTCATGGCATGTACGCAGCCTGAATCGCAGCGTTGCCAGGTCTCTGTGATATCGTCGCCACGCTGTGCAGCCCGATTCCACGTCGCAGGCCCTCTCATGCTACGATGCTTGACGCATGGAGCCGCCACCAACAGCCCACGCGCTATGCTGTCCTCCAATGAATGTGGCTATGGCGACCTAGACTGCTTGACCAGGCATCGCACCGGGGGATGTCGGTGCGGCTGCGAGGGTCTCCAGCAGGAGCACCCAGAAGCACAAGACGATGCTGAAGAGGGGGATCTGGAGATCGGCAGGCAGCGCATAGATGATCGCCACTGCCGGCACCCACACGCCCCACAGCGAGATCACCACCACCGGGATCTCGCCGAGCCAGAAACGGCGATTGCGTACACAGCGCAGGATGCCCAGGTCGAAGTCGGCATCCTTCCAGCGGTAGGCCAGCAGGGAAAAGGGGGCAGACCACAGTAGACTGTAGACGAACTGATCGACGGCGACCTTCTTGACCACCGTCCAGACATCGGTCCCGGTGCCGAACACCAGCCCCTGCAGGCGGTAGAGTCCATCGATCTCGACGCCGCGGACGGCCCAGAATCCGATCAGGAAGCCGGCGGTGCCCAGGTGGCGGCCGGGCGGGATGCGGCCGAGCGCCCAGAGGACCAGGAAAGGGATCACCCCACCGCACAGCGACGAGGAGGCCGCCGAGAAGGCGAAGCCGCCGCTGGCCTTCCACTGGGCCATGTACTCATAGACCGGGCGCGCGGCCGGCAGGCCGTAGTAGGTGGCGATCAGGAGCACTCCGACGAACCATAGGACCGCCCCAGGAAGGAAGTTGCGGCGCATGCCCGCCAGGCTGGCGGTGAGGATCTCGGCGAGACCGCCGGCAGACCCGCTGGTGGGCAGTGGGGACGGCGCGATGACGCCCTGGGCCAGGCCAGGTGGAGCATCGCGGGGAAGCGGCGGGGGCATGACGGCTCACGGGCGGCAGGAGCGATGAGACCGCCTGACTACGCGTCGGGCCCGGGGCCAGGACGCTGCATGCGGGGTGGCAGCAGCATGGCCGTACCCGAGTGCCGGCAAGTGCGGGCTCATGCAGAGCCGCACGCACGATTCCCCACGGCCTGGCGCCATAGCCCGGGCCTCGTGTTGCCCTGCGACGGGATGCCGGCATAAGTGGTACCATGCGCATCGCGATCGCCTCCGACCATGCTGGCTTCCCGCTCAAGGCCCCGATCACCGCGTGGCTGCTGAAGCTCGGCCATGAGGTGCGGGATTTCGGCACCAACTCGGAGGAGTCGTGCGATTACCCGCTCTTCATCCGCCCGGCGGCGGAAGCAGTGGCCCAGGGCGTCTGCGATCGCGCCATTGTCCTGGGCGGCTCTGGGAATGGCGAGGCCATTGTCGCCAACCGCGTCAAGGGGGTGCGTTGCGCCTACTGTTTCAGTACCGAGACCGCCCGGCTGGGCCGGGCACACAACGATGCCAATGCCATCGCCATGGGTGCCCGGCTGGTGCCGACGCCGCTGGCGCTCGAGATCGTCAGCATCTGGCTCGATACCCCGTTCGAGGGCGGCCGCCACGCCCGTCGCATCGCCCAGATCGACGCGCCGCCGGCCTGATGCGCCACCGGCGGCATGCGCATGGCCTGCACGGTGTGGCGCTGCTCGTGGTCCTGGCGCTGCCAGGCATCCCCGTCGCTGGTGACGAGTACAACCTGCCCCCCATCGCCTATGCCACGACTCCGGCAGCGGATGCGGTAGCGCTCCTCGATCGGGCGCTCGAGCAGGGTCGCCAGCACCTCGATTATAGCGAACGCTTCGGCTATCTCCCCGCCCTGCTGGCGGCCTTGGCGGTACCCCGCGATTCCCAGACCCTGGTGTTCTCGAAGACCAGCCAGCAGAAGGAGCACATCAGCCCCGACCATCCGCGGTCGCTCTACTTCAACGATGAGGTCTATATCGGACGCGTCCCGCTCGGCGACACGCTGGAAATTGCCGCTACCGATCCGCGGCAGGGGATGATCTTCTATGTCCTGGACCAGCAGCAGGTCGCGCATCCACGGCTGGTGCGCAAGAACGACGAATGCCTGATCTGCCACGATGGCCAGACGCTCACCGGCGGGGTGCCGGGGCTGATGATGCGCTCCGTCTTCCCGGATGCCCAGGGGCAGGCCATCCTCAAGGCGGGTACCTATCTCACCGATCAGTGCAGCCCGCTCGCGTTACGCTGGGGCGGCTGGTATGTCACCGGCACACATGGAGCCCTGCGCCACCTCGGCAATATGACCTGCGATGAGGCTGCGGCGCCGGCGCACGTCGACCGCGAAGCCGGGGCGAATCGCGTGGACCTGAAGGGGGTGATCGACGAGGCGGCCTATCCGGAGCCAGGCAGTGACCTGGTGGCCCTGCTGATGCTCGGACACCAGACCCAGATGCACAATCGCATCACCGCCGCCGGGTTCGCGGTGCGCGTCGCGCTCGCCCAGGACGCGGCATTCCGCGCTGCGCTCGCTCACCCGACCAACGCACTCCAGGAGAGTACCCAGCGCTCCCTCGCGAATGCCGGTGAGGAGGTGCTGCGTTACCTGCTCTTCAGCGGCGAAGCCGAGCTCGGGCAGGCAGTGGCAGGGACCTCGACCTTCGCTGCGCGCTTCTCCGAGCGCGGTCCGCGGGATCGGCACGGGCGGTCGCTCTTCCAGCTCGACCTGGTCCATCGGCTGCTGCGCTTCCCCTGCAGCTACCTGATCTATTCCGAGGCTTTCGATGCCTTGCCTGAGCCACTGGAGGAGTACATCAGCCGCCGTTTAGCGGAGATCCTCGGCGGCCAGGACCAGAGCGCCGCATATGCCCATCTCTCGGCTGCGGACCGCAGCGCCATCGCAGGCATCCTGCGGGAGACCAAGCCGGCGCTGGCTCGTTGGTGGGATGCCCATGGGTTCCCGGCAGGGACGGGCGCCTGGCCATGATGGGCCACGCGCTGATGCTGTTGCCATGATCACCGAGAACGGATCGACACACGCTTTCCGAGCATCATCCGCCATGCACCGCTGTCGACGCGCAGGGTGTGAACGTCGGAGGGAACAGGGAGCGCGGCTCTCACACCAGCTGGTCAGCGCTCTGGGTCGGACGATGCCCCTCGTGTCAGGTGTTCATGCTGCCGCCAGGTCATCCATCGGGGCCCACTCCAGTCCACGATGAGGGGGCGGTCTCACCTGTGCCGCCGCCCGAGCGCTGCGTGGTCTGCCTCCGGTGGGTGTGCGGCAGGAGCGGTTGTACCTGCTGCCCTGGGGCGATCGTTGCGTTCGCGAAGCCATGCGCACCACCGCCCTCGTGGGCGCTGCCTGGGTGGTCCTCATCTGGCTGAGCGCCGGATGGAGCCGGGAGCAGCAGCCTGGTGCCGGCGCCTACGCGCATGCCTTTGTGCTGTGGGCAGGATGGAGCCTGGCGATCTGCATCGGGGGTCTGGCGGCCGGTCGTGCGCCGCCCGCCGTCGATGGACTCGCGGTGGTCAACGAGCGGGAGTGATGGCGCACCGCGTGGGCGCTCGCGGGATCGTCGTCAGGTTGCTTGCTTGCGCTCGCTGGACGCTCCGGCGCTGGTCAGCGCCGCCTGCTGGACATCGGTCAGCTGGAGCTGCGCGGCAGCGCAGTTCTGCTCGAGGTGGACCACTGAGGCGGTGCCCGGGATCGGCAACATCACCGGAGAACGGCGCAGCAGCCATGCCAGGGCGAGCTGGCTCGCGCTGGCGCCGGTCTCGACCGCCAGCCGGTCGAGCACGCTCCCGGGCCGCGAGAGCTGGCCGTTGGCGAGTGGGAACCAGGGGATGAAGCCGATGCCGTGGGTCGTGCAGTGGGCCAGGACGACCTCGGCCTGACGGTCGATGAGGTTGTAGCGGTTCTGGACGCTGACGATCGGCACGATGCGCCGCGCCGCCTCGATCTCAGCCACCGTCACTTCCGAGAGGCCGACGTGCTGGATCTTGCCCTCGTGCTGCAGATCGCGCAGCAGGCCGAACTGCTCGGCCGCTGGCACGGTCGGATCGATGCGGTGCAGCTGGAAGAGAGCGATGCGTTCCACGCCGAGTCGCCGCAGGCTCATCTCGCATTCCTGGCGCAGGTAATCCGGCCGGCCGAGAGGGACCCAGCGATCCGGTCCGGTGCGCAGCAGGCCGGCCTTGGTGGCGATCACCAGGTCGTCGGGATAGGGATGGAGCGCCTCCTTGATCAGCTCCTCGCTGACATGAGGGCCATAGGAATCCGCGGTATCGATGAAATCGATGCCGAGCTCGAGCGCCCGGCGCAGCACCAGGTGGCATGCGGTGCGATCACGTGGCGGACCCCAAACGCCCTTCCCGGTGAGCTGCATGGCGCCGAAACCGAGTCGGTGGATGGTGCGGTCGCCCAGGGTGAAGGTTCCGCTTGCGGCGACGGGGGATGAGCGTGGCATTGGATCTCGCCGGACGGGGTGGACAGGGGAGGAGTGCGGCAGAGAACCTCGCCGACAGGGGGGCGAGTCAAGGACCGGGACCCGCTCCCTTGCACGCTGCGTGCCGACCAGGTGCGCGCTGCGGCAAGCGGGCTGTGCACACGAAGCCGCCCTGAGCCGTACCGGCGAGCGCACCGGGCAGGAGGGTGCGACAGCCTGCAGAAGCGCATGTAAGATGGCTTGACCCTCATCGTCATCGCGTATAGTATATTGGAAACGTGTCCGGCATAGCAAACACACCGCTGTGCGCCCGCTGCCTGGACGAGGACTTCCTCCAGGTTCAGAGCCAGGCAGACTGGCTTGGATGCACCGGTTGCCGGATCATCCCGCGCGACCACCCACAGGACCACTTCCCATGCACCTGCCTGTTCGACTGCTGCTTCTCGGCAGTTTCCTCCTGTGCTCGGGTGCCCTGGCCAGGGCAGACGCGGGAGAAGGCCCAGCTGCCCCTCCAGCGGCTCAGCCGAATGCCGGCGGGACCATCGATGTCAGCACGAGCATGCCGGTCAAGGATCACCACCTGCCCAAGCTCGCCTTCGACGGCTCCGCGTCGACCTACTTCCTCACCCGCGGCGGGGTCAAGGCGGGCGACGACCTGACCGTGGCTCTGCCAGCGGATCTGCACGTCATCGGCATCTCGGTCTCGACCGGGACGCCCGATCACCAGTACCAGCTCGCGCATGGCGAATTGGCGCTGTCGCACGACGGGGCGGCGTTCCAGACCGCAGTGCCCTTCACCGATGGCCATGCGACGGTCTCCTCCATCGAGGGGTCGGTGCGCGCCCTGCGCATCCTCGTCACCGAGGCAGACTCCTCGCCCCTGGCGATCAACGAAATCACCCTCGCCGGGGTCGCGAGGCTGCCGCCCATCCGCTTCCGCACGCGCTTCCTGGTCGATTACCATGACGCTCCGGAGGCCAAGCCGTTCGCCGAGACCTGCAAGTCCCTGTGCGAAGAATGGTATCCCACGTTCACCGATATGTTCGATACCCCGGAGGCTCCGCCGCAGCGCTCGGTGGTCCGGCTGCTGTTCGATCTCAACAAGGGCGTGGCCTATGCGACCACCGCCGGCGACGGCATCTCCGAGATCCATGTCTCCAAGCTGTGGGCCGTCCAGCACCCCGACGATACTGCGCTGATCATCCACGAATCCTTCCATATCGTCCAAGGATATAGCGGCGTCTCAGGCCACGATCATCTCGGCTGGCTCACCGAGGGGCTGGCCGATTACGTCCGCAACCGGCTGTTCATGCCGGTGGAGATCAAGCCGGACCCGAACAAGGCCAAGTACACCGATGCCTACAAGACCACCGCGGCGTTCCTGATGTGGCTCGAAGACCACAAGAAGAAGGGCATCTGCTTCAAGCTCAATGCCGCGATGCGCATCCCCAACAGCTAGGTCCTCGATGTCTTCACCGCCGAGACCGGCAAGGACATCGACAGCCTGTGGGCGGAGTACATCCAGTTCCTGCGCCAGGGCTGAGGCAGTGGCGGTGCCCCACCTCGTCCAGGCTCACCTGTGCCCCGCCGGTCTACTGCACGAGACGTCAGCCGTGACGCCTTCTGCGAGGTCAGCCAAGCGGAGGTGGGCGGGGTGCGTGCTGGTGGTCGAATGGCCCCCCCTGCCAGGGGTCTGATGCGCAATCTGCATCTCCTTCTGCGCTGGCTCTGGCGCCATCGTCTGCGCATGATCCTAGGGCTGGCCGCCCTGGGCATCGTCGATGCGATCCAGATGGCGATCCCCTTCCTCACCCGCGCCGCCATCGATGACCTGGGCGACGGTCGCACCGATCGCCTGTCCGCCTATGCGGCATGCATGGTGGTGGTGGGGATCGCGATGATCGGCCTGCGCTATCTCTGGCGCCTGATGATCGTCGGCGCGGCGCGACGCATCCGCCGGGACCTGCGCCTGGCGCTCTACACCCAGCTGCAGCGCCTGGATGGCGCCTTCCACCACCGTCGCAGCACCGGTGAGCAGATGGCGCTGGCCACCAATGACCTCGAGGCGGTTGCACAGGCGTGCGGCTTCGGGGTGCTGTCGCTCTTCGACGCGCTCTTCCTCATCGTCATCAGCAGCGCCGCGATGATGCACATCCTGCCGAACCTGGCGCTGATCGCCTGCAGTCCCCTGGCGCTGATCGCCCTGTTCCAATGGCAGGCGGGCAAGCGGCTCTACACCCGCTTCGAGCGCGTGCAGGAGACCTTCGCGCTCCTGACCGAGGAGGTCCGTGAGGCGCTCTCCGGCATCAGGACCATCGCCCTGCATGCCCATGAGGCCGATTATGCGGCCAAGCTGGAAGTGACCAACCGCCACACCCTCGCACGCGGACTGGAGCTGGTGCGTCTGGATGCGCTCTACGATCCGGTGATCGCGGTGCTGGCCGGGTCCGCGATGATCCTGGCGCTGCGCTATGGCGGCAGTGCGGTCTTGGAGGGCGCGTTGAGCCTGGGCAGCCTAGTCGCCTTCATCGCCTTCCTGGCGCTGATGACCTGGCCGATGATGGCGATCGGCTGGTCGGTCAATCTCTGGACGCGCGGCATGGCCTCGATGGCGCGCATCCAGCAGGTGCTCGACACCGAGCCGGAGATCCGCGATCCGCTCCTGCCCCAGGCTATCCCTGCGCGCGCAGGCATCGCCCTCGAGGCGGTGACGGTGCGCCATCCCGGCGCCACCGGCGATGCGCTCACCGACATCTCCTGCGCGATCCCTCCCGGCACCACCCTTGGCGTGATCGGTACCACGGCCTCGGGCAAGACCACTCTCGCCGAGCTGGTGATCCGCCTGGTCGATCCCAGCGCCGGGCGGGTGTGCGTGGGTGGCATCGATGTCCGCGCGCTTGGCCTCGGCGAGCTGCGCCGGCAGGTGGCCCTGGTGCCGCAGGAGCCATTCGTCTTCGCCGTCAGCGTGCGCGACAACATCGCCTTCGCCCAGCCGGATGCCGGCGATGCCGCCGTGGAAGCCGCGGCGCGCATGGCCTGCTTCCATGACGACATCGCGCGCATGCCTGCCGGCTACGGCACCCTGCTGGGGGAGCGGGGGGTGACCATCTCCGGCGGCCAGCGCCAGCGCCTCGCCATCGCCCGCGCGCTGCTCTGCGATGCCCCCATCCTGGTGCTCGACGACTGCCTCTCGGCGGTCGATCCCGGGACCGAGACGCAGCTGCTGCGCAATCTCCGACAGGCACGCCAGGGACGCACCACGGTGGTGATCAGCCACCGCGTACGCACGCTCTGCGATGCCGACCAGATCCTGGTGCTCGACCAGGGCCGGGTGGTCGAGCGGGGCCGCCATGAGGACCTCCTGCGTGCCGATGGCCTCTATGCCCGGATCGCGGCGCTCCAGCAGGCCGAGCAGGCCGTCGAGGACCACGTATGAGCTCGGGAGTGGACCTGGATGAGGCCCAGCTGGTCACGCGCATCGCTCATCGCGATCTCTGGAGGCTGATCCAGCGGGCACAGCCCTACCGTCTGGCCATGGCGGTGTGCCTGGTGCTGGCAGTCAGCGCCATCCTCTGCGATCTGGCGGTCCCCTGGGCGACCAAGGTGATCATCGATCGGGCGCTCGCGCCGCCATGGCGCGTGGTAGAAGCGACCTCAGCGCTGCGCGACCACTTGCGCGCCCAGGGGGCGCTCGCGCTCGATGGTGGCGCGCTCATGGTCGACGCTGGCACCCTCGCCCAGGCCGATGCGCTGGATCTGACTCACGAGGGAAAGGTGCAGCGCTGCATCGAGCTGGCGCCCACTGATGGCACCATCCTCCCGGTCCTCACCTGCGCCGGGCGGCGCTTCCTGCCGGTCGATGAGCTGGCGGGCAGTACAGCGGCCGAGCGCCTGCACCTGCGCCGTGGCCAAGTGCAGCTGCTGGTGGACCTTGCTGGGGTGCTGCTCGGCGTGCTGGTGGTGCGCTTCCTGGTCAATATCGTGCTCGGGCGGCTGCTGCGCTCGACCGGGCAGCGCATCATCACCGATCTGCGCACCGAGGTGATCGGGCATCTGCTGCGCCTGCCGGCCTCGTTCTACGATGCCCAGCCGGTCGGACGCCTGGTCACCCGCGCGACCAATGACATTGCCGCGGTCGAGGAGCTCTTCACCGGCGTGCTGATCACCGTCATCCGCGATTGCCTGATGATCGTCGGCGGCATGGCCCTCCTGATCCTGCTGGAATGGCGCCTGGCGCTGGCAGTCGTGTCCTGCTCGCCATTGGTGCTGCTGATCAGCTGGGTCTTCCGCAAGCGCTCACGAGCCATCAATCGCGAGCTGCGCAGCCGCCTCAGCCAACTGAACAGCTTCCTCGCCGAGTCGCTCACCGGTTGGCGCACTGTGCAGGCTTCGGCCCAGGAAGTGGCGATGCAGGCGCGCTTCGCCACCATCAACCAGGCGGAATACCTGACCGGACTGCGGCAGATGCGCCTCAATGGCCTGTTCCTGCCCCTGATCGCCTTCACCGGGACGGTATGCGCCGCGGTGGTGCTGCTGATCGGCGGCCATGCGGTCAGCTGGGGCTGGCTGACGATCGGCGGACTGGTCGCCTTCATGTCCTATATCGAGATGGCATTCGCGCCCATCCGCGATCTGGCGGAAAAGTACAATCTGACCCAGGCGGCGGTGGCGGCGGGCGAACGCATCTTCGTCCTGCTCGACCAGCCGCAGGAGCAGGCCACCGGCACCCTGCGGCCGCCGCAGCTCGGCACGCTGTGCATCAGCGGGGTGTCGTTCCGCTATCCTGGGCGCAGCGGCGGGAGCGCGCCGCCCTGGGTGCTCGAGCAGGTCTCATTCACCGTGGCGCCCGGGGAGCGCATCGCGCTGGTGGGGGCCACCGGCTCGGGAAAGTCCACCCTCGCCAGCCTGCTGGTGCGGTCCCACGATCCGCAGCAGGGCCGCATCACCGCCGATGGCATCGACCTGCGCGACTGCGATCGTGCCTGGCTGCGCAGCCGCATCGCTACCGTCTCCCAGGATGTCCAGCTCTATGCCGGCACCATGGCGGACAATCTGACCCTGTTCCGGCCGTGCGACGAGAGCCTCCTGCTGCGCAGCGCCGCCGCCGTGCATGCCGATCGCGTGCTCGCACGGCTGCCAGGCGGCCTCGCCCATCGCCTGGGCGAACGCGGCGGTACCATCTCCTCCGGCGAGCGGCAGCTGATCGCGCTCGCGCGCGCGATCATCCACGATCCGGAACTGCTGATCCTCGATGAGGCGACCGCGCATATCGACAGCCAGACCGAAGCGCTGGTCCAGGATGGCCTGCGCAAGCTGCTGTCTGGACGGTCGGCGGTGATCATCGCCCACCGCCTGTCCACCATCCGCAGCTGCGACCGCATCCTGGTGCTGCATCATGGCCGCATCGTCGAGTCGGGGAGCCACGCCGAGCTGCTGGCCGCCCAGGGGCGCTATGCCGAGCTCCATCGCCAATTCGTCGCCGAGGAGGCGCTGGAGCAGCGGACCTGAGGCGTTGGGGACGCAACTGGTCGCGGGCACCCTGGCGGAGACAGCGGGAATCTGCGCGGATCGCGCCGACGGACCGCTTGGCCATGGCCAGCTCCGGGGCGGCTGGCAGACTCCCGTCGTGGGCAGGCAGCCCACCTGTGCGGAGTCCCGATGCGCTCGATCCTCCTGCTTGCACTGGCACTGTCCGCTCGGGCCGCCGAACCGGGCTGCGAGATCATCGTCGATGCCGGCGCCCACGATCGCCAGGGCACCACTATCCAGCTTGCGCTGCCGGCTGGCACGGCGGCCGGGACCTGGCGATTGAGCGGGGACGGGTTTTCGTCGGCGGCGCAGATCGACGTGCACCGCGTGGCGCATGCCACCCTGCCCGACATGGCCGCGCACCAGCAGCGCCATTTCCACCTCGTCCCCGATGCGGCCCCGGCGCCAGCCGTCCTGACCGCGCGCGAGCTCGGCGATGCGCTGCGGGTCGAGCAGGCCGGGCGGGAGCTGTGCACCTACCAGGGCGGTCCCGGCGAGCTGCCGGACGGCGTCGACCCCGCCTTCCGGCGCGGCGGCTATATCGCCCGCCTGCTCACGCCGTCGGGTGCCCTGGTCACCGATGACTATCCACCTGACCATAAGCATCAGCACGGCGTGTGGTTCGCCTGGACCAAGACCAGCTTCGACGGACGCACCCCCGATTTCTGGAACATGGGCCAGCATCTCGGCACCATCGAGGCGGTGAGCCGCGATCCGGTCTGGTTCGGCGCGCGCTGGGCCGGCTTCCATGCCAGCCATCGCTACCGGGATCTGGGCGCAACCCCGGCGGTGACGGTGCTCGATGAAACCTGGGATGTCACCATCGAGGCGCCCCTGGGCGACCATCCGGTGCTGGTCATCGACCTGGTGGTCATCCAGCGCTGCGCCACCGACCGGCCGCTGGTGCTGACGCCCTACCGCTACGGCGGCCTGGGGGTGCGCGGCAACCGCGCCTGGGACGGCAAGGACAGCTTCATCGTCCTCACCAGCGAGGGCAAGACGCGCGCCGATGCCAATGAGACCCGCGGCCGCTGGTGCCACCTCGGCGGCCTGGTCGATGGGCATCTCGCTGGCGTGGCGGTCCTCGACCATCCCGAGAACTACCGCAGCCCCCAGCCGATGCGCATCAATCCCACCGAGCCCTTCTTCTGCTACGCCCCGTCGCAGCTCGGCGCCTGGTCGATTGTCCCGGCCACGCCGCTGGTGCTGCGCTACCGCCTGGTGGTCGGCGATGGGGCGGCCGATGCCAGCGATCTCAACCGCCGCTGGAACGACTGGGCGGAGCCACCGACCGTCTCCGTGGTCCACTGAGGCAGCAGGCCGGTGGTCAGCGGCTCGCCGGCTGACCGCGGGGTTGGGCGATGGCGTGCCCATTCACTTGCAATGGCGCACCGTCATCTGCCTGACCACCGGTCAGCCTCATGCGCGTCCCATGGACCAGATCGAGTTCCATGCCCATAGGTGCTGACTGGCCGGCTACCTCGAGCGTGAGCAGGGCGGGCGAGCCGCTGACCGTCGCCTTGGCCGCGGCGAAGGTGGAGGCGAAATGGGCGATGCCGGCCTCATCAAGACCCTCGGCGGCGCGCAGCCACAGCACGGCCGAGGCGGGGACGGTGGGCTTGCCGGTGGCATGCTGAATGGCCAGTCGGCAGGCGCCATGCTCGCGACCGTCGACCAGGAACGTCACCGGCACCGCCTCGCCGCCATCGCCGCGTGCCTGGAGGACTCTGATGCCCAGTGCCACGTCGCCTTTGACGACCACCACCACGGCGCCCGGCGGGATCGGCGTGTCCTTCAGCGGCATGCTGCGTCCGTTGATGTGCACGGCATCGACGAGAGGCAGGACGAGCTCGGTGCTGAGCTGGGTGATCTCTTCCTCGCTGTGCCCGAGATTGCGCCCCGACGGATCGATGGCGAGCGCGACCAGGACCTCGGCATCGCGCTGCACGCTAGCCAGGAACGGGACCAGGTGCAGCGCCTTGTGGTGGGGCCCGCTCCCACTGGTGATCTTCTCGCGGCCATAAGGATCGCCGCGGCCGTCCATGAACAGATTCATCATCGGGATCTTGCCGCCACCGTCGACGCACATCGTCACCGGCTGGTCCATGTTGCCGTAGCTGAAGCCGGCGGAGGCGAGGCTGAAGTGCCGGCCGACATGGTTGACCAGGCGTTCCCAGGGCTCCGGCCCCACCCGCTCGACCACCATGCGCGGCGGCTCCGGGGCACACGCCGTGCGCCATTCCGCGGGGGGATTCCACTGCTCCAGGTTCCAGAACACGCTGCCCGCCACCGGCATGGCATCGTTGGGGACCTCGATCCCGCGCGCTAGCCATCCGGCCGCCTGGATATGCGCCTCGACCCGGCCGTGCCCGGTGAGGTAGTCGTAGTCGCGGCTGTGGGCACCGCTGATCCGCTCAGCCGGCGGGAACCAGTTGGCGGCGAGGCTATCCCAGATGATGGCCAGGGCAGTACGTGCATCGCTGCGTCCGGCATCCCGTCCGGCCCAGCGCGCGATAAGCCCAAGGGAGTCCAGATCGCAGCCCGTATACGTGGGACTGAGGAATTCGCTCACGCCATTGGCGGCGGTGAAGGCCAGCCAGCGCTTGAGCATGGCATAGCCCTCGTCGGCCAAGTCCGGGTGCTCCAAGGCCTCCCCGAGGGCGATGCAGTTCCAGATCTTCATCAGGTAGATGTTGGTGTAGGCCTCCTTCACTTGATGGGACCGCACGCCCACGATCGCGTGCTCCATCAGCTCCTTGAGCAGGGTGCGGGCCGCCGGCGTCAGCCGATCCCGGTAGAATGCCCAGGTGAGCGCAGCCATCTGCATGGTGAATTCGACCGCGTTGGTGTCATGGACCGCGGTCTCGCTGAAGATCCAGTGCAGGTTCCCCTGGGTCTTGCTCGTGGGATCGCGATCCTGGTAGCGGGTGGCGAGGGAGTAGAGGTGCTCGACGCGCTCGGGATGCCAGCCGCTGCCGGCGGCCTCGAGCGCGCATTCGAAGAGTTCGCGCACTCCCTGCGTCGGCTTCGGCTCCCCCTCGAGCTCCTTCCAATTGCGGTCGAGGTGCTCGCCGATGGCGGTGATGGTCGCCGGATCGAGGGCGGGGGCGACGGCCGCGGCGCCCTCGCCGTGGCCCACCATCAACGCCACCAGGATCAGGAGTCCTGCCGCAGCAGAACTGTGGTGGATGGGCATAGCGCATCGTCCCAGCGCAGCGTGCCGGAGCATCGGTCCCCCTCCACAGACGGATTCCATCGGCACATGGTATGGTCCGGCTCGGCAGCAGCAACGTCGACTCGCTATGGGGCCAGAGGCACATCCACCATCGCGGGGGCCCTCCGTCACTTGATGGTAAGCACGACGCTCAGCGCAGGGCCGTTCCCTCCCGCGTTCTCACCAGAGACCAGGATGGTGGACACGCCTGCGACGGTGGGTGTGCCACCGATCGCGCCGCTGGCCGCATCGACGTGCAGTCCGGCGGGCAGACCGGTGGCATAGTACTTGGTCGGGATATTGGAGGCGGTGATCCGGTAGTGGAAGGGCGAACCGAGCGTGCCGCTGGCGTTCGGGGCGCTGGTGATGACGGGCAGCGCCGGCGCCGCCATGATGGTGATCGTGAGCGTACCGGATGCGCTGCCGGCGGCATTGCTCGCCGCCAGCACGACCGTCGTGGCGGTAGCGACGGCCGGGATGCCGGAGATCCGGCCGGTCGTGGAATCGATCTCCAGGCCTTGCGGCAGGCCGCGGGCAGAGAAGCTGGTCGGGCGGTGTGCAGCGGTGATCTGATAGCTGAAGGGGGTGCCGCTGGTGCCGCTGGCTGAACCGCTGGCGACGATGGGAGTCAGCGTCGTGCCGTCCGCAATGGGGGTGATGATGATGGTGTGTTCCACCGGGACGATGGCGGCGCGCACGGCTGCCTCCAGGGCGTTACGCGCCGTGACATCGGCATCGGTCCAGCCCTTGACCGGGGCGGTCGCCTCGCCGGCCGCCTTGATCATGTTCCGTTCCTTTACCTGCTGGGCGGTTATGCGCGCCATCACGGCGGCGAAGGCGTGGTCGAAGGGCGTGTGGATGAAGGTGGCGGTGAGGTTGATCCCGGAGGCGAGTTCGTCGCGGGTGAACGAGTGCGTCTCCGATCCCCAGGTGATGGATGCCTGCTGCGCGTCGAGATGCTGCACCACAACGATGAAGCGGTTCAGCTCCTGGGCGAACGGCACGAAGGGCAGGATGCTCGCCATGCGATCATCAGCCGTGGAATCATCGCTGCTGGCGCAAAAGGGGTAGCGGGTGCTCGAGAGGGTGACCGAGCCCTGGTGCGCGTGCAGCACCGTGTGGCCGGCGGAGGCGTGCGCTGTCCCGGCCAGATCGATGGTGATCGCGGCGATGCTGCCGGAGACGGCATAGGCCTTCAGGAGCTCATAGGCGATCAGGAGATGGCCGTTCGGTCCGCAATGGACGCCATCACTGCCGCCGAGGCGATAGCCAGGTCCCAGCGCCGCGCGGGCGGCCTCACCGGCCTGCCGCATGCGCTCGCGGACATCGGCGAAGCCGCGTCCGGTCGCCGTGGCCATGCTACGGTCGAGATCGCGGAAATGGGCGAGGGTGGCGTTGGCGGCGACGACGCTCGCCCCGTTCGCACCCTCGCGGTTGGTCTCGAACAGGGTCGGGGAGCAGATCACCGTCGCACGCGCCGATCCGGGATACCGGGCTTCCAGCGCGTTCAGCACCCCGCTGATCCGACCGGTCCACATCGTCTCCATCCAGCCGGCCCAGGCCTGGAAGCCGCCATCATTGGCGCCATAGGCGATGGTCATGGCGGTCGGCATGAAGGCGTCGAGGTCGCCGCGGCTGATGCGGTTGAGCACGGTGGCTGCGGTCTCGCCACCCCAGCCGAACTGGAATACGCTCACATCGCTGCGGCCGGCGCAGGCCAGGAGGTATGCCTCGATGTCGGCGGTATAGCGCATCTGCTCGGTGATCGAATCGCCAATCAATGCCAACCGGGCATGGAGCGGCAGCTCAGCCATGGGGATGGTGGCGACCGCAGCCTGGAGCCCACCCATGGTGCATGTCAACGGCAGCACCAGGGCCATTAGCCAGGCGCCCCTGATGGGCATCGAAGCGCAGGACGGCATCAGGGTCTCCCGAGGCGAGCTGATCGGTGGGTGCGCGGAAGGAGGGTCACCTACCTTCTCAGCAGGGTGTTCATGGGGGCGATATTCAATGAGACGAACCGGACGACCATGGCTGTGGTGTCCAGGAAGGTGAATGCCGGGATGGCTGGACGGTCTCGATTGTACGAGAGCGACGGATTGACGACGATATGGCGATATCCGGCTTCAAGGCGGTAGTCGTGGCTCCCATGGCGCAACTCCTCTGCCGCTGGGCCCATGCCCGTGGCATAGCGGAACAGCGCGCGGATGTGGGCATGCCCGACGACGGCTTGGCTGAAATCGGCATCATCGAACGCATTCCAGGCCTTGATGGCGGAGTTGATCTTCTCGTCCTTCAACCGAGGAGAGAAATGATAGAAGTCGAAACCGTGGAGGTGGGCATGTACGGGCAGATTGAGGAGCCAGCGACGGTTATCGAATCGCAGATCGTCGAGATCGATCACATCGTGATTGCCACGGATGGAGATGACATCCGTCCGGCTGCGCAGCAGATCGACGACACGGTCATTCTCGGGATGACCATCGACGATGTCGCCGACGCAGACAATCGCCTCGCAGGCCAGCTCATCGATGACGCGCAAGGCCTCTGTGAGACCGGGTGCATAGCCGTGGACGTCGCCGATGACGGCGATCCTCATGAGCTCATGCCCGGTCCGGTCGCAGAGCATGCATCAGCCCTATAGGTGTGACACGAATGAGCTGCAGCCAGCACGACGAACTCTCCAGGTGTCCGTGCATGGTGACAGGAATCACCTCGATTGCCAATCCATGCATCCTCCTGAGCGAGATCCGGAGTGATTCCCTTGCGGGCGCACTTGTCATGTCGCCCTCGCTCGCTCCAGTCAAGCGCTCGCCGTGTCGGTCGCTACCGACAGGTGGCGGAAGGTGTGGGAGTCGAACCCACAAGGCTCATCGCTCGGCGGTTTTCGGGACCGCTGCCGTCGCCAGTCGGCTTGCCCTTCCATGGATGGCGGAACAGGGAGGAGTCGAACCTCCAGCACCGGGACCGCCGGTGCATCGGTGTAGCAGACCGACCAGGGGCGCCGATGCCCTGCGCTGTTCCATGACATCGTCCGGGGAGCGGAAGTCGAACCCGCACTGTCCAGGATCTCGGCCTGGCGCCTCCTGCCGTTGGGCTACCCCCGGAGATGGAGTGGATGGTGCGTACCGGAGGAGTCGAACCTCCACTTAACCGGGCTTGGGCCGTATGCCTCTGCCGATTGGGCTGGGTATGCTGGATGGTGCGCGCGGAGGGATTCGAACCCCCATCACACCGGTTCTGAGCCGGCGGCCTCTGCCGATTGGGCTACGCGCGCAGGTGCTGGCCGGATCGTCGCCCAGCGCATCCACCACGGGATCACCGTGCCAACAGAAAACCCCCGGAGGGATGCTCCGGGGGTTGGCTCGCGTCGATTGATGATCGTCCCGCTACGCTCGTTCCACGGACAGCCCGCCGAATAGGCGACTGTGTGATAAGAGGGACGAGTGGGGAAGTTCCATGTACATGACTCGAACTTACTCATAAAGCAATTGAAGTCAATAGAATCGGTGCCCGATGATTTACAGCCACCAGATCACGGGTGGATGAGGCCGTAGCGATCGATATCCTCGTAGATTCCCCACTTCTTGACCGCCTGGAGCGACCGCCCTTCATAACGCATGCCGCACTTGAGCATGACCCGTCCCGAGGCGGGATTGCGGGCAAAATGCTCGGCCTCGATGCGGTGCAGGCCGAGATCGTCGAAGCCGTAGCGGATGATGGCCCTGGCTGCCTCGGTGGCAAAGCCCCGATTCCACCAGCGCGTGCCGATCCAGTAGCCGAGCTCCGCCCGATCGTGGACGCGGACGATCACCAGGCCGACGGCGCCGATGAGATGCCCATCGGGGCGCAGAGTGATGGCATAGTTCACCAGGCGCCCGTCGCGGAACTGGGGTTGATGGGTGGCGATCCAGGTCTCTGCAACCCCGTCGCCATACGGAGGTGGGATGAGGAGCGTCGTTTCGGCGATCGCCCGCTCACCTGCAAGTGCCTGGACATGTGCCGCATCGCTCAGGGCGAAGGGGCGCAGATGCAGGCGGTCGGTGACCAGGAGTGGTTGTTCAGGCATTGGAGCTCTCCGTTGGCGCGCCGTCATGCGAGGCTCTGGTAATACGGGACGGGCGGCTGCCGGAGCAAGAGCGCTTGCGGTCGCTATACGGCACGGGGGTTCATGCGAGGCGCACTGGCATCACGCCGCCCACAGCGTGATGCCAGTGCGACGAAGGCAGTCGAGCCACGTCGACCGCTCCTTGGCGCGTACGGTCTTGAGTAGGCACTGGATCTTCTCGTCTTCGGTCAGCGAGCGCGGCTGGGTGCGCAGGACCATGCCCGCCTCCTGCGGCGTGCAATTGTCCTTTCGTGCGTTGCAGCTACGGCAGGCTGCCACGACATTGGCCAGGGTGTCCGGGCCACCGCGGCTGCGCGGCAGGACGTGGTCGCGGGTGCCGGTGTTCATCGACAGGCGTGTGCCGCAGTACTGGCAGGCGAAGCCATCGCGGATGAACACCGCCTTGCGGGTCGGCGAATCGAACACGCGGCGTCGACGCGTCGCCCGCACCTGATGGCGCATCACCACCACCGCCGGCAGCTGGAAGCTGGCACGGGCGCTGCGGACGACGTCCGGGTAGTGCTCGATCGGAGTGGCCTTGCCGGCGATGACCAGGGACAGGGCATCGATCCAGCGCTCTGTGATCGAGAGATACTCATAGCTGGCATTCAGCACCAGACAGCGGGTCATGGCATTCCTTCCGGAAGCAGGTGAAGCCCATTCCCGGGATCGAACCGGGGACCTCCTCCTTACCACGGAGGCGCTCTGCCACTGAGCCAAACGGGCGAGGATGCGGGCGCTCGTGCACGCTGCGCCGAGAAACTTGTCCGTGCGCTCACGCGCACGTCGTGCACCGGGGCATGACCCCCGTTCACAGATTTCGTCGATGGCGTCCCATTTCTCTATGGACCGCCAGCAGGTCGCATGCCGCCGTCGTGCGCAGCCGTCCGTGCGACCGTATCGGGAGCGATCAGCTCCTGCGCGGGGCAAGACTGCACCAGTTTATGTGCGTTGCACGCGTTGTGCGCGGAGATGCCGGGCTCACCCGCCCGCCCATATCCGCCGTGTCATGGGCCCATCGCTGTTGGTTGCAGATACGGGGTCGACGAGGTCTCAATCGACATCCCTGCCGATAAGCAGAAGCGCATCGATAAGCATTCGGCTCCTAGGGCGGCACTCAGGTCGCGAGGGCGTACGGAGCTACGCCTTCTCCCGGGTCGGCGATTGGTACCCTGCGCGCCTCGGTTCCAGGGGCGCCGGAGTTGGGAAGAAGCGCGGCAGTGTTCCGATGAACGCCACAAGAGCGTCGAACGTCTTCGGTTTGGTGAAATACCCTTGGATGCCCAGTGAATCGCAGAGAGCGCGGTCACTCTCGAGTGTCGAGCCGGTCCAGACCACGACGGCGACCCGCTTCGACACGATCGATCGCCGGATCATATCAAGGAGCGTGCTGCCCTTATACAAGGGTAAGCCCAGATCGAGCACGATGAGATCGGGCATGGGGCTATCCTTATAGCGTCCCATGCGGTTTAAGCGCATGATCGTATCGGGGGCATCAACGGAGTAGGTGAGGCGTGCCGGGATGCCGCCGCGCGTGAGCGCAAGCTGGAAGAGATCCCGATCGTCTTTGCTATCTTCAACGAGGAGGATCTCACGCATGACGCCAATATCGCCGCTTTAAGTGCGTGGCCTTTTGCACTTTTCTCAGCCCCTACGCGGCCCGGGCCAGGGCGTCTATCATAGCTTCGAGAATTTCGTCGCTGATCGCCCCATGAGCAGAGGTTGCAGAAATTCGTTCTCCCCAGAAATGCC
>Ga0302157_10000154_pt1 | contig 88808 bp, 74 predicted proteins | sample I_Bog_N3_3_FD_193502 | JGI IMG/M metagenome (GOLD analysis project Ga0302157, IMG submission 193502) | Peat permafrost microbial communities from Stordalen Mire near Abisko, Sweden - I_Bog_N3_3 | ecosystem: Environmental > Terrestrial > Soil > Wetlands > Peat | place: Sweden: Abisko, Stordalen... | reverse complement strand
CTTACATTGCCCAACACACGCCGCATGCCAGCACCGCGCGGCGGTTCAGTCCATCGACGCTTATCTGCCGCCATCGGCATCGACGCGGATGGCAGGCACTGGCTCGGCGTCAGATAAGCGCTCTCCGTTGGCGGCTGTTCGTGGTGGTCGCTGTTCGGGTACGCTGAGCCATTGACTACCGTGAACCCACCCATGCGACTACTTCCCACTGAAACGATCATCCTTGAGACGAAACCGTCGCCCAAAGTGGTCGGGGTCTGGTTTTTCACCAAAGCGTTGCCGCTCGCTCTGATGGTGTTGTTGTTCGGGATTCCGGCCTGGCTCATCTTCAACGCGAGTCCCCGTGGAACGGCGCCGCCGTATGACAAGTTCACCGGAGTCGTTGTCGTCAGCAGTGCGTTCTTAGCGGTTTGCTTCGGTGCGCACGTCTATAACGTTTTCCTCAGCCGGACGTACGCGTACCGAGTAACGAGCCATCGATTCATTTTTTCCGGCGGGATCTTTCGTCGAACCACCCATGCGGTGGAGCATCGGAGAGTCACGGACATACAGACTTCGCAGAACCTGGCCGAGCAGTTCTTCTCTCTATCCAGCGTCAACTTGTCAACGCCAGGGACGGTCAACGGAGGGGCCAATGGAAAGAATCGATCAATGCCCGAACTTCGCCTGGAGGGATTGACAGACGGGGATGCTGTCTTCGAGGCCATCTCGAACTGCGTACGACAATCCCACGGGCCCGCCGTCTGACGTGGGATGCCGCGAGATTTCATCGTTCGGTAAGTTGTGGGCGCACGGGGATGACCAGTTCCTGGTTGCTCCGCGGCGCTATACGATGCTGCCGGCCAGCGTGGCGGAATGGTAGACGTACGGCAGCAACCGGCCCTGTAAGGGTACAGGCTTCGACACCTGTCGCTGACCCTGTGAGTTGCGGCGAAACTCCGGACCCGGCCAACTGCGGACGGTTACAGGGGTCAGCTTTCAGGTACCCTGCCAATGATGGAATCCAGTCGCTATGCGCCGCCAAAGACTGATCTCGGATCCGAGGGCACGACGGGTTCGCAGAGTTGGGGCACTTTGGAGACACCAGCGACAGTCTGGATCAAGCGTGTTGCGGCGGGCGGCCTTGCAGCTGGCTTCTTCCTGCCGCTGACCAGTTGCTCTGGGCACGACTATTCTGCTGCGACCGCCTACGACTGGCCGAGCGTCGGATGCTGTGCTGCGATCCTCCTTTTCTTCTGGCCGTTGGCCTGTGAGATCGCCTTGAGCTTTGTGACGCGGTCGCGTCCTGAACTTGGGAACCCCTGGCCCAGAGTCGTTCTGATGGCGTGCACACTCCTCGGAATCACGTGGCTGGTCTACTGGGGGAGCCATACGCGCTACGGCGCCATCGTCGCGTATGTGGCCTGCGCCGGTTACGCGATTGGGCTCGGTGTTTTGATCGGGCGCAAGCTGTCAGGTGCAATGCGTTCGAACGAGCATGTTTGAGTCTCGGGTGATCTAGTTCAGGCGCGAGAAGTTGCTTTGGGAATCCCAGAACTTCGGGCTTCAGCGTCACAATCAGCTTCGCTGCCAATCGGCAACAGCCTGCCAGGTGCGGACGTTAACCATTGACCGCTTCCTGGCAGGACCAGCACGCCACTATTGACCATGATCGAAGTCCCAACCGTCAAAGATCGCAACCGAGCCATCGTCTCTTTGACGCTGGCAATGATGGGCGCGATCTCCTCAAACTTTCGAATGATTGCCCTTGAGCGTTTGGACGATCGCTGGCACGTCCACTACTGGCTCGAGATCGAGAGCGAAGAAGATCGAGAAGAAATCTCCGACATTGATTTTGAATTTGCCAACTTTATGGACGACACGCCGACGTCTTTTGAAATCGCAGTGGTTGGCACCTATCAGCTCATCGTGCCTGTGCCGACGCAGAGCTTGTTAGCAGTATTCCGTCGCAAGGAGCGCGAAGACGGTACTGGCGTCTGAAGACCGCTTTTTGGCATCGAGTTCGGTCATGCGGAAGTCCGCAACGGGTCGTTCACTGCCCATCGCAGTCCCAATCTCGACGACAGCAATCCGAGCCGTACCGGACTTCGAAGACCCAGCGCGGCCACTGTCTGGCCAGCCTCAGGTCACCGGCGCCGGATTGAACAGCACCAGCGAGTTGTGCAGCTTCCAGTGCTCCGCCCAGGTCTTCTTGCCGCTCGCCACGTCCAGCATCAAGCGGAACAGCTCCCAGCCCATCTCGGGAATCGTCGCCTCGCCGTCGGCGATGCGGCCCGCATTGACGTCCATCAGGTCGTGCCAGCGGCGCGCGAGATCGCTGCGCGTCGCCACCTTGATCACCGGGCACTCGGCCAGGCCGTAGGGCGTGCCGCGGCCGGTGGTGAACACGTGCAGGTTCATGCCCGCGGCCAGTTGCAGCGTGCCGCAGATGAAGTCGCTGGCGGGCGTCGCGGCGTAGACCAGGCCGCGCTGGTCGGCGCGCAGCTTCTCGCCCGGCGGCAGCACGTGCGAGATGGCCGACGAGCCGCTCTTGACGATGGAGCCCATCGCCTTTTCCGCGATGTTGGACAGCCCGCCGGCCTTGTTGCCGGGCGTCGTGTTGGCGGCACGGTCGACGCGGCCGCGGTCGAGGTAGCGGTCGTACCAGCCGAGCTCGCGCACGATGGCCGCGGCCACGTCGGGCGTGGCCGCGCGACTGGTGAGCTGGTCGACGGCGTCGCGCACCTCGGTGTTCTCGCTGAACATGATCGTGGCGCCGGCGCGCACCAGCAGGTCGGCGCAGAAGCCCACCGCGGGGTTGGCCGTGACGCCGGAGAACGCGTCGCTGCCGCCGCACTGCACGCCCACCACCAGCTCGCTGGCGGGGATCGTCTCGCGCCGGCGCGCGTCCAGGCGCACCAGGTGCGGGGTCGCGCTGGCGACGATGTCGTCGATCATGGACATGAAGCCCACGTGCGAATCGGCCTGCAGGCACACGGTCTCCGGGCCCAGCGCCGGATCGCGCAGGTCGGAGATGGGGAAGCTGCCGGGCGGCAGCAGGCGATCGGGCTGGAGCTTCTCGCAGCCCAGGCTCACCACCATCACCTCGCCGCCGAAATTCGGGTTCAGCGAGATGTGGCGCAGCGTCCGGATGGGAATGTTCGCGTCGGGCGCGTCGATGGCCACGCCGCAGCCGTAGGTGTGCTCCAGGCCCACGACGTCATCGACGTTCGGGAAGCGCGGCAGCAGCTCCGACTTGATGCGCGCGACGGCGATGTCGACGACGCCGGCCACGCACTGCACCGTGGTGGTGATGGCCAGGATGTTGCGCGTGCCCACCGAGCCGTCGGCGTTGCGGTAGCCCTCGAACGTGAACCCCGTCAACGGCTCCACGGCAGGAGGCGCGACCGTGGCCATCGGCAGGCCTTCCAGCGCGCGCGCCGACGGCATCTGGATCAGGCGCTCATGCACCCACGCGCCGGCCGGGATGGGCTTGAGCGCGTAGCCGATGGGCACGTTGTAGCGCAGCACGGGCGCGCCCTCGGCGATGTCGACGAGCGCCACCTTGTGACCCTGCGGCACCTTGTCCCGCAACGTGACGCCCGCGCCCGGAACGCCCGCGGGCAGCAGCGTGCCGGCGGCCAGCCCGCCGTCGTTGGCGACGATGGCCACGTTGTCGCCGTCGTGCATGCGGATGGTCAAGGGCAGCCTGGAAATCGTCTCGCTCATCGTCGTCCCGTCGGAATCCGACCGGGTGAACGTCAGGCCCATGAAATCCATGGGTTCACGTTCGGCCCGTTCTTGGTACAGTCAAAATAAAGCTTGTAGTACGTCATCAGTTGTCATACAACAAGAGTTCGAACTCTATTCTCTCCCTCGCGCTGGCAGTTCAGGGTTAACACCGAGTCATGATCACCACCGACACCGCACGCCGCCGCCCCCGCTCCCTCGCGCTAGAACTTGTCTCGTCGCTCAGCGAACGCATTCGCGACGGCCGCCTGAAGGTCGGCGACAAGATCCCCACCGAGGCTGCCATCATGGCCGAATTCGACGTGAGCCGCACGGTGGTGCGCGAGGCGCTGTCCAAGCTGCAGGCCTCGGGCCTGGTCGAGACGCGCCACGGCATCGGCACCTTCGTGCTGGGCCTGGGCGACGATACGGGCTTCAGGATCAGTCGCGAGCAGTACGGCACGCTGCAGGACGTGGTGGCGGTGCTGGAACTGCGCATCGGCCTGGAGACCGAGGCCGCCGCCCTCGCCGCGCAGCGCCGCACCGAGGCCAACCTCGACGCGATGCGCAAGGCGCTCGATGCCCTGGCCCTGGCTTTGGAACATGGCCACGACGCGGTGGCCGCCGACTTCCAGTTCCACCAGGAGGTGGCGCGCGCCACGCAGAACGACCACTTCGCCGACCTGATGACCACGCTCGGCAGCCGCATCATCCCGCGCGCCCGGCTCGAGCCGGCCCAGGTGATGACCGACGAGCGCCGCGAATACCTGCGCCGCGTCAACGGCGAGCACGAGAGCATCTTCGACGCGATCGCGGCACAGGACTCCGAAGGCGCGCGCGCCGCGATGCGCACCCACCTGGCCAACAGCCGCGAGCGGCGGCGCCGCTCGCAGACCGAGGCGCGCTGATTCGCGTCGTGCCCTCCAGCCGACCCGAGCGACGCAGACAAGTCATACGACGTCGGACGACTAGTCGACGATGATCGCCCTGAAGTCGTTGACGTTCGTGAGCGTCGGTCCGGTGACCACCGAATCACCGAGCGCCGTGAAGAAGCCGTGGCCGTCGTTGTCGTCCAGGCGGGCACGCGGGTTGATGCCCTGCGCCCAGGCGCGCGCCAGCGAGTCGGGACGCAGGAGAGCTCCGGCGATCTCCTCCGCGCCGTCGACCCCGTCGGTGTCGCCTGCCAGCGCGTGGACGCCGGCCAGCCCATCCAGCGCGACGCCCAGCGACAACAGGAACTCGACGTTGCGCCCACCGCGGCCGCGCCCCCGCACCGTGACGGTGGTTTCGCCGCCGGACAGGATCACGCAGGGCGGCGTGAACGGCTGCCCGTGCAGGCGCACCTGGCGTGCGATGCCCGCCATGGCCTTGCCGAGGTCCCGCGCTTCGCCCTCCAGGCTGTCGCCCAGGATGTAAGCCGGAAGCCCGGCCTGCCGGGCAACCTCGGCCGCGGCCTCGAGCGCGACCTGGGGCGCGGTGATCATGCGCACGTCGGATCCCGCCAGGCGCGGATCGCCGGGCTTCACCGATTCGAGCAACCCGTCCTCCATCGATACGCGCACGGCCGCCGGCAACGCGATGCCGTAGCGGTGGACGATGGCCAACGCCTGCCCGCAGGTGGTCGCGTCGGCGACGGTCGGGCCGGAGGCGATGTCGATCGGGTCGTCGCCGGGCACGTCCGAGATCAGGAGCGTCACCAGCTTCGCCGGGTGGCACGCGGCGCCCAGGCGGCCGCCCTTGAGCGACGAGAGGTGTCGGCGGACGCAGTTCATCTCGGAGATCGTCGCGCCGCTGCGCAGCAACGCCGCGTTGATGTCCTGCTTGTCTTGCAGCGTGAGGCCCGGCCCCGGCGCCACAAGCAGCGCGGAGCCGCCGCCCGAGATCAACGCGATCACCAGGTCGTCACTGCCCAGCCCCGAAACCAGCGCCTGGATGCGCTCCGAGGCCCGCAGACCGGCGGCGTCGGGCACCGGGTGGGCCGCCTCGACGATCTCGATGCGATCGCAGGGCACCGCGTAGCCATAGCGCGTCACGACGAGGCCCTCCAGCGGCCCCGGCCAGTGGGCCTCGAGGGCAGCGGCCATCGCAGCCGACGCCTTGCCGGCGCCGATCACGATCGTGCGTCCCTTCGGCGGTGCCGGGAGGTGCGGCGGCAGGCACCGTGCCGGCTGCGCGGAGGCGATCGCCGCGTCGAACATCCGGCGCAGCAGGCCGTCACGATGGGAGCTTGTCGCGCGCGACATGCTGTCAGGCCTTGGCCACTTCGTGGTTGGCCATCAGTTCCAGCGCGCGCACGAGCGCCGAGTGGTCCAGGTCGGCCATGCCGTTGGCCGCGCAGGCCTGCATCAACTGCGCGGCGTTCGCCGTCTGCGGCAACGACACGCCGAGTTCGCGCGCGCCCTGCAGCGCGAGTCCCAGGTCCTTCTGGTGCAGCCGGATGCGGAAGCCGGGCGCGAACGTTCGCTTGATCATGCGTTCGCCGTGCACCTCGAGAACGCGGCTCGCCGCGAATCCGCCCATCAGGGCCTGGCGCACTCGCGCGGGGTCGGCACCGGCCTTGGACGCGAACAGCAAGGCCTCGCTCACCGCCGCGATGTTGAGCGCGACGATGATCTGGTTGGCGACCTTGGTGGTCTGTCCGTCGCCGTTGCCGCCCACCAGCGTGATGTTCTTGCCCATCTTCTCGAACAGCGGCCGCACCTGTTCGAAGACGGCCTCGTCGCCGCCGCACATGATCGTCAGCGACGCGGCCTTCGCACCCACTTCGCCGCCGGAGACCGGCGCGTCGAGGTAGTCGGCGCCGAGCTCGTTGATCCTGCTGGCGAAGGTCTTGGTCGCCATCGGCGAGATCGAACTCATGTCGACCACCACCTTGCGCGCGCCGCCGCCCGCCAGGCCGGCGGCGACGCTCCTGTCGCCGAACAGCACGGCCTCGACGTCCGGCGTGTCGGGCACCATCATGAAGACGACGTCTGCCTGCTGCGTCACCTGCTGCGCGCTGTCGCAGACCGTGGCGGAGGACGACGTGATGGATTCCGGCACCTTGCCGCGGGTGCAGGCGAAGAGCTGGTGGCCTGCGTTGAGCAGGTTGAGCGCCATGGGGGCGCCCATGATTCCGAGACCGATGAAGCCGACTTTCATGGAAGTGTCCTTTGGAGTTGGAGTGCGATGCGTCGCGTCAATACCCGCCCGCCGGGGCCGGCGCTCGCGCCGCGCGCATCCGCGCGAGGGTCTGCTGGGCACCGGTGGCCAACAGCCGGGCGTCGGACGCCACGGTGACGAACTGGAAACCCTTGGCAATGCGCGCCAGGGCGCCCTCGGTCGTTCCGTTGTGGATGCCGGCCACCACGCCGTGCGCCTTGGCGCGCTCGAGGATGTGGTCGATCGCCTCGGCCGCCTTCGGGTCGACATCGTCGAAGACGGGACGGCATCCCAGCGCCAGCGACAGGTCGGACGGCCCGATGTAGATGGCGTCCAGTCCCTCGACGGACAGGATGTCGTCGAGGTTGGCCAGCGCCTGTGCCGTCTCGATCATGGCGAAGGTGACGATGGTGTCGTTGGCGTGCTGCGGATAGTCGGCGCCGCCGTACAGCAGCGCCCGCACCGGGCCGAAGCTGCGCGTGCCGCGCGGCGCGTAGTGCGTCCAGGCCACCAGCTTTTCCGCGTCTTCGCGGGTATTGACCATCGGGCAGATCACGCCGTACGCGCCCGCGTCGAGCGTCTTCATCAGGATGCCCGGCTCGAGCCAGGGAACGCGCACCACGGGCACCGCGTCGGTCGTCGAGATCGCCTGAAGCATCGGGATCATCGACGAGTAGTCGACCATGCCGTGCTGGAGGTCGATCGTCAGGCTGTCCCAGCCCTGGTGGGCCATCGTCTCCGCCGAGAAGCTGCTCGGAATGGCCAGCCATCCGTTGACGACGGCGCCGCCAGACTTCCAGATCGAGCGCAAGCGATTTTCTCTCATGACGGTCTCCGATGGCAGGGTTGGGAATCAGCGGCGGGTGTTCCCGAGAACGACGTGCTGGAGGTTTCCGACAACGAACAGGCAGCTCACGATGGCGACGACCGCGTTGGCCGCGACGAACACCTGCGCCCGGCCGCAGCCTCGCTGAAGCCGACCAGCACGCGCATCGCCCTGCAATGGGTGACAGGCGGAACGAGTCCGACGGGCCGCGCCTGCTTCGAAGCCTCTGCGGACAGTTGTACGATGACTTGCCCGCACTATCCGTTATCGCATCTTGTAATACAACCAGGTGTTTATGCTAGGCAACGGTCGAGACTGTCACCGCCACAAGGGCGGCAATTTTCTGCCATGCCGTGCGCGGCGATTTTGCTTGCATGTCGATGGTTCTTGGTTGTACGATGACTGACAAGAAATGCAGGTACGCTGCTCTTCTCAACCCACTCATCCGCATTCACAGCATCCATGTCGCCCCAAGAACTCAAGACCGTCCTCGGTTCCGGCCTCCTGTCCTTCCCGCTGACCGACTTCGACGCCAACCTGAGCTTCGCGCCCAAGCCCTTCGCCGAACGCCTCGAATGGCTGCAGCCCTACGGCGCCACCGTGCTGTTCGCCGCCGGCGGCACGGGCGAGTTCTTCTCGCTGGAGCCCGAGGAATACAGCCAGGTCGTGAAGGTCTCGCTGGACACGTGCCGCGGCCGCACGCCCATCGTGGCGGGCGCGGGCGGCGGCACCTCGCTGGCCATCAAGTACGCGCAGGAGGCCGAGCGGCTGGGCGCCCAGGGCGTGCTGCTGCTGCCGCACTACCTCACCGAAGGAAGCCAGGAAGGACTGATCGAGCACGTCAGCGCCGTGTGCCGCAGCGTGCGCATCGGCGTGGTCGTCTACAACCGTGGCGGCTGCAAGCTCACGCCCGCCAGCCTGCAGGTGCTGGCCGATCGCAACCCGAACCTGATCGGCTTCAAGGACGGCGTGGGCGACATCGAGAAGTTCGTGGCCGTGCGCCAGACCCTCGGCGACCGCTTCACCTACCTCGGCGGCCTGCCCACGGCCGAGGTCTTCGCGGGTGCCTACAACGCGATGGGCTGCCCGGTGTACTCGTCGGCGGTCTTCAACTTCATCCCGAAGACGGCGATGGAGTTCTACCAGGCCCAGGTCGACGGCGACAGCGCCACCACAAACCGCCTGATCCGCGACTTCTTCCTGCCCTACATCGCGCTGCGCAACCAGGGCGAGGGCTACGCCGTGTCCATCGTGAAGGCCGGCGCCACCGCCGTGGGCCACACGGCGGGCCCGGTGCGGCCGCCGCTGTCCGAGCTGAAAGCCTCCGAATTCGACGCCCTCGCCTCGCTGATCTCGCGGCTCGGCCCGCAGTAGACCGCCACCAGGAGCATGCCCATGTCCACATTCAAGAACTTCATCGGCGGCGAATGGGTCGTCGGCGCGAGCGCATCGCGCAACGTCAACCCTTCCGACACCAGCGACGTCATCGGCGAGTACGCGCAGGCCGACGCCGCGCAGACCCGCCAGGCGATCGCCGCCGCGCGCCAAGCCTTCGGGGCCTGGAGCCTGAGCACGCCGCAGCAGCGCTTCGACATCCTCGACGCCGCCGGCACCGAGATCCTGGCGCGGCGCGCCGAGCTCGGCGACCTGCTGGCGCGCGAGGAAGGCAAGACCCTGCCCGAGGCCATCGGCGAGGTCGCGCGCGCCGGCAACATCTTCAAGTTCTTCGCCGGCGAGGCCCTGCGCCCCGGCGGCGAGGCGATGGCGTCGGTACGTCCCGGGGTCGGCGTGGAACTCACGCGCGAGCCGATCGGCGTGGTGGGCATCATCACGCCCTGGAACTTCCCCATCGCGATTCCCGCGTGGAAGATCGCGCCGGCACTCGCATACGGCAACTGCGTGGTGATCAAGCCGGCCGACCTGGTGCCGGCCTCGGTGTGGGCGCTGTGCGAGATCCTGTCGCGAAGCGGGCTGCCGCAGGGCGTGCTCAACCTCGTGATGGGCCGCGGCTCGGAAGTGGGCGCGACGCTGCTGCAGGACCCCGGCGTCGACGCGATCACCTTCACGGGCTCGGTGGCCACCGGGCAGAAGGTGGCGCAGGCCTGCGTGGCGCGCATGGCCAAGTTCCAGCTCGAGATGGGCGGCAAGAACCCCATGATCGTGCTCGACGATGCCGACCTCGGCATCGCGATCAACTGTGCCGTTCAGAGCGGCTTCTTCTCCACCGGCCAGCGCTGCACGGCGTCGTCGCGGGTGATCGTCACCGAAGGCATCCACGACCGCTTCGTGGCCGGCGTCGTCGAGAAGCTGAAGGCGCTCAAGGTGGACGACGCGCGCAAGGCCGGCACCGACATCGGCCCGGTGGTCGACGCCTCGCAGCTCAAGCAGGATCTCGACTACGTGGAGATCGCGCGCGGCGAAGGCGCCCACGTGGCCTTCGGCGGCGAGGCGATCGAGCGCAACGCCGACGGCCGCGCCGGCTTCTACATGCGCCCGGCGCTGATCACCGAGTCGACGCCCCAGATGCGCATCAACCGCGAGGAGGTGTTCGGCCCCGTGGTGAGCGTGGCGCGCGTGCGCGACTACGCCGAGGCGCTGGCCCAGGCCAACGACACGCCGTTCGGGCTGGCGTCGGGCATCGCCACCACCTCCTTGAAGCACGCGACGCACTTCAAGCGCCACGCGCAGGCCGGCATGGTGATGGTCAACGTCCCCACCGCGGGCGTGGACTACCACGTGCCGTTCGGCGGCCGCAAGGGCTCGAGCTACGGCCCGCGCGAACAGGGTCGCTACGCGGCCGAGTTCTACACGGTGGTCAAGACGGCCTACACGCAGGCCTGATGACGCGAAGAACCTGTGAACGAATGCGACGCGCCGGATTCTTTCACACGTTCTGATGCCTGTTTGAGGCACAATTCATGCGCTCATCGCAATCCTGCGGTGGGTTTCGCTAGGGGTGCTGGCCGAGAGGCTGGCTGAGAAAGTCCCTTTGAACCTGATTGGTCGCGAGTGCTCCGGCACGGACGACCAGGTCGACGGCGCAAGTTGTCGATCCGAGGTAATCCTCGCGCAGGGAAGCGGTCGCATTGCCGTGACCACTCGCGTCCCGGGCTCCCGACTCCGTTCCCCTGCCATCGCTTTGAAAGAGCTCGATGGCTTCCGTTGTCCGTTTCAATTTTCGTCCCACGCCGCTGGCCGTGGCCGTCCTCGCGCTCGCGGGCGCCGCGCGCGCGCAGGACGCCACGCCCGTGCAGACCGTGCAGGTCACGGCCCACGGCGTCGCCGAGAGCGCCGGCGTCACCGGCTTCGACCAGCCGCTGGCGCGCACGCCGATCCAGGCCGACGTGTTCGACGCGCTGATGCTCAAGGACCTCGGCGCCACGTCGCTGTCCGACCTCACGCGCCTGGATGCCAGCATCACCGATGCGTACAACGCGCCCGGCTACTGGACGACGTTCGCGATCCGCGGCTTCCAGATCGACAACCGCTACAACTTCCGGCGCGACGGCCTGCCGATCAACGGCGAGACGGTGCTGCCGATGGACAGCCTGTCGAGCATCGAGATCCTGAAGGGCCTCAGCGGCGCGCAGGCCGGCACGAGCGCGCCGGGCGGTCTCGTCAACCTGGTCGTCAAGCGGCCCGATACCGACCTGCGCGACGCGCAGCTGCGCTGGTCGCAGGACGGGAGCGTCGGCACCGCCATCGACCTGAGCCAGCGCTTCGGCGCGGATCGCGCATTTGGCGCACGGCTGAACGTGTCGGTCGATCGCCTGGACCCGAACTACCGCGACGACAAGGGCCATCGCGAGAACGTGGCGCTCGCCACCGATTGGCGCATCGACGCAGATCGCACGCTGGAGATCGAGTTCGAACACAACGTGCAGTCGCAGCCGAGCGTGCCGGGCTTCAGCATGCTGGGCGACGTGTTGCCCGATCCGCATTCGATCGACCCGCACATCAACCTGAACGACCAGCCCTGGTCGCTGCCCGTGGTGACACAAGGCAACACGATGTCGCTGCGCTACACGCAGGCGCTGAACGCGCAGTGGCATTTCCAGGTGCAGGCGCTGCAGCAACGCCTCGTGAGCAACGACCACCTCGCATTCGACTTCGGCGCCAACGAAGACTGCGAGCCCTGTGATCGCTTCGCCAGTGATGGCACCTACGCGATCTACGACTACCGCAGCGACGACGAGCGCCGCTTGACGCGCGACTTCGACGCGCATCTCAGCGGCGAGTTCGCCACCGGCGCGCTGCGTCACTCGCTGACCGCAGGCGTGCTCGAATCGCGCTTCGTCGGCCTGTTCGACAACCAGGACGACAGCTTCGTGGGCATCGGCAACATCGCCGGCGCCGCCATCGTGCCGTCCTCGCCCACGCCGACCTTGCCCAACGTCGACCGCACCGAGCGCAACACCGAGCTGTACCTGCGCGACTCGGTGCAGATCGGCGCCGACTGGAGCGCCTGGGGCGGCGTGCGCCACACGACGATCCATCGCACGTCATGGGAGACGTCGGCCGGCGATCCGACGGCCGACACCGACTACACCCAATCGTTCACGACGCCCTGGCTCGCGGTCTCGCGCCAGTTCGGCGAGCATGACATGCTCTACCTCAGCTGGGGCCAGGGCGTGGAGAGCGACATCGTGCCGACGCACGGCTTCCAGGACGGCGGCAAGCCGCTCACGTCGACGATCAGCCGCCAGTGGGAGCTCGGCTACAAGCACGGCGACGCATCGCGCCAATGGGGGCTGACCGTGTACGACGTCGACCAGCCGCTCGACGACGATCCGGATCCGGCGATCAACGACGATACCTTCACCCACGACGGCATCACCCGTTCGATCGGCATCGAGGCCAACGCCCAGGGCCGCGTCGGCCCGCTGACGCTTCGTGCCAGCGCCATGGCGCAACACGTGCGGCGCGAGCAGGCACTGCTTCCCTCCAACGATGGACTGCGTCCGACCAACGTCCCCGACCAGGCGCTGAAGATCCTCGCGACATGGGACGTCGCCCCGGTGCCCGGCCTGGCCGTGCTCGCCAACATGGACTACGAGGGCGGCCGCGAGGTGCTGCCGGACGACAGCGTGCAGATCCCGGGCTGGACCCGCTACGACCTCGGCGCGCGCTACACGCAGCGCGTCGCAGGCGCGGCGCTCACCTGGCGCGCGGGCGTCGACAACCTGTTCGACCGCCGCGCCTGGCGCGAGGCGCCGTACGAGTACGACCACGTGTATCTGTTCCCGCTCGAACCGCGCACCTTCCACGCATCGCTCGAAGCAAGATTTTGACGTTGTGAAAAAACTGGCTATACTGAGAGGCTTCGCAGTTCCCCGATAGCTCAGTTGGTAGAGCGCCGGACTGTTAATCCGTAGGTCCCTGGTTCGAGCCCAGGTCGGGGAGCCAATCCCTCCCGACAGGATTGCGAAGAAACGCCTCAAGCCCAGCCGCACCGGTTGGGCTTTTTGCTTTCTGGCTCGACAATCTCCGCCACATCGAACCGGGAGGCGCTCTTGATGAAGACCTTGACCGCGGCCGCGCTGTGCGCGCTCGCAAGCCTGGCGCATGCGGCGGGCGCCCGCCCGGAGTTCCCGCCGTTCGGCTTCGACCTCACGGCGCGCGACCTGGCCGTGAAGCCCGGCAATGATTTCTTCGAGTACGCCAACGGCCGCTTCCTGGCGCGCGCCGTGATCCCGGACGACGAGCAAGGCGTGTCGCGCCGCAGCGGGATGTCGCGCACCATCGACGACCGGCTTCACGCGATCCTCGAGGACCTGGCGCACGGCGTTGCCGACCAGCCCGCCGATCTGCACGGCAAGGTCGGCGCGTTCTACGCCGCCTACATGGATGAGGCGCGCATCGCGCAGGTGGGCGTGCGCGCCCTCGCGCCCGAGCTCGACGCGATCCACGCGGCGCCCGACCTGCCCGCGCTGGCCGCGCTGATGGGCCGCTCCACCGTCGATGTCTTCCCCACCCCGTTCTCGGTCTCACTCGACGTCGACCTGAAGAGGCCGACGATCTATTCGGCCTACGTGTCGCAGGCCGACCTCGGCCTGCCCGACCTCGACTACTACCTGAAGCCGGACCACGCCAAGCAGCGCAGCGCCTACCGCGCCTACATCGCGAAACTGCTGACGCTGGCCGACTGGCCCGACGCGGACGCGCTCGCACCCGAGGTGCTGGCGCTGGAGACGCGCATCGCCGCGGTGAGCTGGACCAAGGTGCAGCAGCGCGACGTGGTCGCGCAATACCACCCGGTCTCGCGCGCGCAGCTGCAGGCGCTCGCGCCCGCGTTCGCGTGGAACGAGTTCCTCCAGGCCGCGCAGCTGGGCGACCGCGCCACGCTGGTCGCGATGCAGGACACCGCGTTCCCCAGGATCGCCGGCGTGGTCGCTGCCACGCCCCTGCCGGTGCTCAAGGCGTGGATGGCGTTCCGCAGTCTCGACAACGCCGCCGGCTACCTGCCACGCGAATTCGCCGACGCCGCGTTCGAGCTGCATGGCAAGGCGCTGGGCGGCCAGGCCGAGCAGGCGCCGCGCTGGAAGCGCAGCCTGGTCGCCATCGCGGGCACGGAGTGCGACATCGACCCGCGCTCGTGCTTCGCGGGCCTGCAATGGGCCGTCGGCCAGGTCTATGCCGAGCGCTGGTTTCCGCCGGCGGCCAAGGCACGCATGACGGCGCTGGCCGTCAACCTCAAGAAGGCGTTCCGTGCGCACATGGAGGCGCTGACCTGGATGGGCCCCAGCACCAAGGCCGAGGCGCTGCGCAAGCTGGACGCCGTCACCATCAAGGTGGGCTACCCCGACACGTGGCGCGACTACGCCGGCGTGGTCATCCGCCGCGACGACCTGATGGCCGACGTGCGCGCGGCCGCCGCCGCCGACTGGGCCTTCGTGGTCCAGCGCGGCAAGGGCCCGGTCGACCGCGGCGACTGGGGCTGGCCGCCGCAGATCAACGACGCCTACAGCGGCAGCCTGCAGGACATCGTGTTCCCGGCCGGCATCCTGCAGCCGCCGATCTTCGACGCCGCGGCGGACGATGCCATCAACTACGGCGCCGCCGGCGGCGTCATCGGCCACGAGATCACGCACCAGTTCGACGACCAGGGCCGCACCGTCGACGCCGACGGCATCCTGCGCGACTGGTGGACGCCGGCCGACGCGGACGCGTTCAAGGCGCGCACCGCGGTGTTGGGCGCGCAGTACGCGCAGTACGAGCCGCTGCCGGGGCTGCATCTCAACCCCGAACTGACGATGGGCGAGAACCTGGCCGACCTCGGCGGCCTGACGATCGCGCTCGACGCGTACCACGCCTCGTTGAACGGCAGGCTCGCGCCGGTGCTGCGCGGACTGACGGGCGACCAGCGCGTGTTCCTCGGCTGGGCCCAGGCCTGGGCCGGCAAGTCGCGCCCCGAGACCGTGCGTCGCCTCAACAGCAGCGACCCACACAGCCGGCCCCGCTTCCGCGTCAACGGCGTCGTGCGCAACATCGACGGCTGGTACAAGGCCTTCGGCGTCAAGCCGGGCGACGCGCTCTACATCCCGCCGGACCAGCGCGTCCGGGTGTGGTGACGATCGAGGCCCTCAGCGCGCCGCGATGCACTCGATCTCGACGCGCGCGCCCAGCGCGAGTCCCGCGCAGCCGAAGGCGCTGCGCGCGGGCATCGGCTGGTCACCGAAGAACTCGCGCCACGCGACGTTGAACGCCGCCCACTCGCCGATGTCGGCCAGCATGATGGTGCAGCGAACCAGGTTGGCCGGCCCCAGGCCCTGCGTCTCGAGCACGGTGCGGATATTGGCCAGCGCCTGGCGCGCCTCGGCCCCGATGCCGCCTGCCACCAGCGCGAGCGTGCCCGGCACGTTGCCCAGCTGGCCGGACAGGAAGACGAGGCCGCCGACGGCCGTGCCCTCGCAGAACGGCACCGACGCGGGCAGCACGCGCCCGCTGTTGAATCGTTCGATGTGGGTGGTCATCGGCTCATCCCCATGGCTTGCTCCAGCGCGGCCGGATCGTAGACGTGGCCGCCCTTGATGGTGCGCCACACGTGGCGGATGTCGCCGATGTTGCGCGACGGGTCGCCGTCGATCAGCACCATGTCGGCCTGGCGGCCCGGCGCGATGAAGCCGCGCTGGCTCGGCCCGGCGACGCCCAGCACCTGCGCGGGCACCAGCGTGGCCATGCGCAGCACCTCGGGCGCGGGGATGCCGGCCTGCACGTAGAGCTCGAGCTCGTTGTGCAGCGTGTAGCCGGCGAAGCCGTCGGTGCCGGGCATCAGCGTGATCCCGTCGTCGTAGAGCGTCTTCAGCAGCCTGAGCAGCGACGGCAGCGCCTGCGCGTAGGCGGCCTCCTTGCCGGGCGGCACGGCCACGGCGCCCGACAGCAGGCGGCGCCGGGTGACGGGCGGGAAGCGGTCGATCATGGCGCACAGGCTGCGCGAGCAGGCGCCGGGCGCGCCGGAGAACAGGTCCTGCAGCACCGAGACGGTGGGGTCGAGCACCGTGTGGTGCTGGCGCAGCAGGTTCACGAAGGCGGCGAACTCGGGCGAGTCCAGCCTCAGGCCCTGCAGCTTGTCGGCCATGACCGTATAGCGATCCTTGGTGCGCGTGTCGGCCACCTCGGGGAAGAAGTTCAGCACGATGAAGTTCAGGTGCTGGATCTCGTCGGCGCCGGCCTCGACGAACTGGCGCGCCACCATGAAGGCCGGCACGTGGCCGCTCACGCGCAGGCCGCGCGCATGCGCCATGTCGGCGATGGGGCCCACCAGCGCGGGCGGGAACGAAGAATAGATCTTGATCTGCTCGTAGCCGTGGTCGGCGTACCAGTCGACCGCGGCCTGCGCCTGGGCGCGCGTCTCCACGCGCACGTCGGTGGGGCCGGCGAGCGGGCCGGTGCCTTCGACGATGCCGGCCAGCACGACGCGCGGGCCCAGTTCGGTGCCGGTGTCGAAGCGCTTGACGCGGGCCAGCAGCGGCACGTTGTCGTTGGCCATGTCGCGGCCGCTGGTGACGCCGGCGATGAGGTCGAAGGTGCCGTCCACGCCGGCGAAGTGCTCGTGCACGTCCCACAGGCCCGGCATCAGGAAGCGGCCCGCCGCGTCGATGACTTCGGTGTCGGCGGGCGCAGGCGCGGCGTCGTCCGGATCGACGCGCACGACGTGCTCGCCTTGCACCAGCACGCGCATGTCGTCGCGCACCGTGAGGTCGCGCGGGTCGAACAGCCGCGCGTGGCGAATCATCAGCGCGCCGGCGGGCACGTGCGTCAGGCGGCGCGCGACGTCGGCGCTCCACGCCTGGTCGGCGTCGTCCTGCGCGGCCTGCAACCGCGACAGCACCGGCTCGAGCCTGTCGCCCAGCACCTCGAACCAGTCGTCGATGACGGCGGCCGTGGCGCCCTTCTCGTCCAGCCACACGGGCACCGGCGTGAACTCGATGCCGCTGATGCGGTACAGCGCGAGCACGTGCCCTGCCACGGCCACGTGCGTGCCGCGCTCCAGCCAGGCCTCGCCGGCGGGCAGCAGCCTCAGGCGCTGGCCCGGGGCCTTCAGCAGCGCGCGGGCGAGCACGCCCATGAACTCGGGCGGCGCGTTGGCCGGCAGGTAGAACGCACCCGGCGCGGACCAGTCGGCCGAGCCCGCCTCGATGCGGTTCTTCCATGTGGCCTTGCCGGCCGTCACGTCGAAGTGCTCGGCGAGCGGCACCTTCCAGTAGTCGTTGCCCTCGGCGTCGTAGGCCACCGGCAGGCCTTGCGCGTCGACGGACCAGCGCGCGTGGATGCGGTCGCCCCGGCCGCGCTCGCTGAAGCCGTAGTCGGCCTCCATGACGCCCCGGGGCAAGACCTGCAGCTTCTGGCTGCCGACGGCCACGCCATGGATGCGCACGTCGTCATCGTGCGCGGAGGCCGGCGAGCCGCCGCCGACGAGGCCCAGGATCGCGATCAGGGCCGGCAGAAGGCTTGGCAGGGGGCGCATGGGGGTCCTTGCAGGTTCAGGCGGGGGTCCAGGCCTCGGCCATCAGGCGGCGGAAATTGCCGCCCAGGATCTTTTCGATGCGCGCCTCGCCGTGGCCGCGCGCGGCCAGCAGGTCGGCCAGGCGCTGGAACTGCGACGGGCCGCACAGGTCGGGCAGGAAGGTGCAGACGTCGGCCGTCTCGCCCGGCGCGCCGATGCCCAGCGCACGGCGCTGCGCGATCTCGTCTTCCAGCTGGCGCCGGTACGCCGCCATGTCGTCGTAGGCGGTGGTGCCGCCGTCGGTGCCCAGGCCCACGTGGTCCTCGCCGCAGACACCGATCGCGTGCTCCAGGTGGGCCACGAGGTCCGCGGCCATCGGCTGGCCGGCCAGGCGCAGGTAGGGCATGAAGTACAGGCCCACCACGCCGCCGCGGGCAGCGAGCGCGCGCAGTTCGGCGTCGCTCTTGTTGCGCGGGTGGTCCGCCACGGCGCGACAGCCGGCGTGCGTGATCGCCAGGGGTCGGCGCGCGACGTCCAGCGCGTCCAGGCAGGTCTTCTCGCTGCTGTGGCTCAGGTCCACCAGCACGCCCTCGGCCTGCAGGCGCTCCACCACCGCGGCGCCGAAGCGCGACAGGCCCTGGTCGTCGCGCACGGTGGCGCCGTCGCCGACCGCGTTGCGCCCGTTGTAGGTGAGCTGGATCACGCGCACGCCCATCTTGGCGAACAGGCGCACGCGGTCGATCTCGCGGCCCAGCATCTCGGTGTTCTGGAAGCCGTAGATGACACCGACCTGGCCGGCCCCGGTGGCCGCGGCGATGTCGCCCACGTTCAGCACGCGGCGCAGCGCGCCCGGGTGCTGGGCCACGAAGGCGTTCCAGCCGGTGATGTCGCGCACGGTCTCGCAGAACGGGTCGGCGGTGCCTGCGACATGGCCCAGCGTGATGTTGACCGCCGACATCCCGGCGCTGCGCGCGTCGGCCAGCGAACGCGCGTCGACGCCGCGCGCCCCGCCCAGGTAGACGGCGGCATTCGCGGTCGCGGCGTCGGCGCGGGCAGGCGGCGGCAGGTTCGGATTGTCCAGCACGCCCAGGGCGTTGATGGTCGCGTAGCGGGTCTCGATCACGGCTTCCTCGGACTAGAACATTATTCTAGAATACTATTCAGGCCATGGCGAGAAAAAATCTGTCGGCTTCACAGGCAGCCGCGCCCGACCGGTTGCTGGCGAGCGTCTTCCCCGAACCGCGCCAGGCGAGCCGGCGCAGCGTGCTGCGCCACGCGCTGGCGCTGTTCAACGAGAACGGCGTCGAGGCGACGACCATCGACGACCTGCGGCGTGCCAGCGGCCAGAGCGTGGGCACGATCTACCACCACTTCAAGAACAAGGAAGGCGTGGTCGCGGCGCTGTTCTTCGTCCTGTTCGACGACCAGAGTCGTGCGATCGCGCAATGCATCGAGGGGGTGGCGGACGGCCACGCCGTGGTGGACGCGCTCATCTCGGCCTACACGGCCTGGATCACCGCGCAGCCCGAGGGTGCGCACTTCGTGTTCCTGGCGCGCGATTCGGTGGCCCAGGGACCGCATGCGCCCGACCTGCGGCAGCGCCTGCTGGCGCGCTACGGGCCGATCGACGCGGTGCTGGCGCAGGACGCCGCGGCCGGCCGCATCCAGCCGCTGCCGGCCGACCTGATCCCGGCGCTGGTGCTGGGCGCCACCGAGTTCTACGCGCGCGGCTGGCTGGCCGGACGGCGCCAGGCCACGCCGGCGAGCCATGCGCCGCGCTTCGCGATCGCGGCGTGGCGCTCGCTGACCGACTGAGGGAAGGCTTCTCGCCGACACGCCTCGCCATCCTGCGACTGCGCGCAGGATGACGACAACGGCCGCCTACTTCGCCGCGACGCGCGGCGGCGCGTTCTTCACGTACATGTCGAACCAGCGCACCATCTCGTAGATCTGCTGCTCCTGCGATTCCATCGCCGAATACCAGTGCGGCTCGTGCGGCAGCAGCACCAGGCGCGCGGTGCCGCCGTTGCCGCGGATGGCCTCGTACAGCTTGATGGACTGCAGCGGCGTGGTGCCGGGGTTGGCGTCGTCCTCGCCGTGCATGATGAGCAGGGGCAGCTTCATCTTGTCGGCCATGAAGAACGGCGAGACCTTCGAGTAGACGTCCGGCGCCTCCCACACCGAGCGGCGCTCGCTCTGGAAGCCGAACGGCGTCAGGGTCTTGTTGTACGAGCCGCTGGTGGCCACGCCGGCGCGGAACAGGTCGGAGTGCGCCAGCAGGTTGGCCGTCATCAGCGCGCCGTGGCTGTGGCCCGTGACGCCCACGCGGTCCGGGTCGGTCACGCCCAGGCGCACCGCCTCGTCGACGGCGGCCTTCGCGTCGGCCACCAGTTGCGGCAGGTAGGTGTCGTAGGCCTTCTTCGGATCGCCCACCACCGGGAACGACGCGCGGTCGATGATGGCGTAGCCGGCCAGCAGCAGCAGCTGGTACTGGCGCAGGCGCGTGAACGTGGCCTGCGAGCCGGTGACCTGGCCGGCCGCGGCCGCGTCGGCGAAGTCCAGCGGGTACGCGTACAGGATCGTCGGCACGCGCGTGCCTTCCACATAGCCAGGCGGCGTGTACAGCGTGAACGACAGGGCGACGCCGTCGTCGCGCTTGTACGTGACCAGGCGCTTCTTGATGGCCCGCACCGCCGGCGTCGGATCGACGATGTGCGTGACGGCGACGCGCGTGGAATCGAACGCGGCCTCGCCCGCGGGAACCGCCGCGGCGGGCGCCGCGCCCAGCGTGCGCAGGTACGCGTTGGGCGGGCTCGTGATCGACTGGTGCCAGGTGAGGAACTGGTGGTCGTCGTTGCCGGTGAATCCCACGAAGCGCTCCAGCGAGTCGCGGTCGCTGCGGAACAGGCGCTCGGACGTGCGGGTCTTCAGGTCGAGGCGGTCCAGGAACGGACGATCGCCGTCGGGCGACGCGCCGGTGCCCGCCAGCCAGATCGTGTCGCCCTGCATGCGGATCAGTACCTGGCCGTCGGCCTGCTGGCGATAGACGGGGTTGCCCGGGTCGGCGTACTTCTCGTCGCTGGACAGGTCCCACAGCACGCGAGGCGCGGCCTGCGGGTGGTCGACGTCCATCAACGACACGCGACGCCAGTGGCGGTTCTCGTCGTACTCCTCCAGCAGCGCGGTGTCGGTGCGCTCGGTCCACGCGAAGCCCACGAAGCGCTGGGCGGTGCGCGCGATCTCCGTCGCCGGCGCCGTGAACGGCGCCTTCTGCAACATCACCTTGTCGCGCTGCGGCACGCTGACCTTCCAGTCGCCGCCGTCCAGCGCCTCGGCCCAGACGAGCGTGGCCGGATCGGTGGGACGCCAGGAGAACTCGCGCGCTCCCGTGGGGACGCCGGCCACCGGCACGCGGTCGGTCAGCGGGATCGACGCGATCGTGGTGGATCTCACCGCATTGCGCCTGGCGATGTCCCATACCTCGACTTCGCGCGGGAAGCGCTCGTGCGTGGTGACGTAGGAATACGGCTTGTGCAGCGCGACCACGAGCAGGTGCTGGCCGTCGGGCGCGGGCTCGACGTCCTCGATGTTGCCCGGCTTGCCCACGCGCGTGACCGCCAGCGTGCTCGCATCGACGAGCGCCACCTGCGAGCGCGCGTACCAGTCGAACAGGTCTTCGTCGTGCGGGTTCTTCAGCGTGTCGCGGGTCTCGTAGGTGCTGCTCTCGCCCTTGCCCGAGCCCGTCTCCTGGATGCTGGGGCCGGGCGGCAGCACCGGCTCGGCCGGCGGCGCGCCCATGTTGTCGGGCACCAGCTTGACCAGCAGCGCGCGGTGGTCGGGCATCCATTGCAGGTCGCCATCGAGCATCGGGTTCAGGCGCACGCCCGGCACCTTGCGCAGCGCGCCGGTGGCGGTGTCGCCGATCCACAGCTCCACCGCGTCGCGCGCGGTGTTCGCGAACGCGAAGCGCTTGCCGTCGGCGGACCAGTAAGGCCGTCCGGTGCAGGCGCCCGCCGGCAGCGCGACCGGGGTGACGGTGCCGCCCGGCACGCTCACCAGCTGGAATGCGGTGGCGCACGGCGTGACGCCGTAGCCGCCGGGGGTGTCGTGCTTGCTGTGGTTGGCGATCTCGACGCGCGAGCCGGCCAGCTTCAGGTACGGCGCCGCCACGCGCGACATCGGCGGAAAGGCCTGCGTCGTGACCAGCAACATCGCCTGGCGCGTGGGGCTGACGAACGCGCCGGGCGGCTCCGGGGCGTGCAGCACCGCGAGGATGTCGGGCGGTGGCTGGTCGTAGCCGTGCGGGGCGGACGCCGCGGACGGCGCCGTGGCCGCGGAGGCGAGGCCGGCGGCCAGGGCCGCGATCAGGGCCGACACGATGTGGCGGGCGGGGGCAATGGGCATGAGGCGGAGTCCTTCGCTGCGAGGGTTTCGAAGCGCCGGCGCCACCGACCTCGTGGGTCGGACGAGCGTCGCCGGCAGTCTTCCACTATGGCACGGCCGGACGCCCCGCCGGCCAGGGAAGTCACCGTCGCAGCGCCCAGGACCGAGGCGCCGGCTGTCGCCTTTTCGCACGATCGTTCGGTGCATGCGGCGAGGCCCGTCGACGCCTGCCGGGCCGCGCCGCAAAGCGGTGCCCGCAACGCTGTCCGCCACCCTGGCTCGCGCACCTCGAGAAGGCGCGACGACACGCGTGCGCGCACCTGCTGACGCCCGGTGAGCGCGCTGACGTGGCGTTTCGATGCAGGGGCGTACTTACCCTTCACCAACTTTGGGGGGAAGGCCCCGCCATGAGGCTGCAATGGCACCCGATTGGGGCGAAGTGCGGGTTCATTCCTATGTCGGTGCGAAACCCCGCTGGCTAATATTTCAATCAATAAATAGAACGGTCGTTCTATTTTAGGAAGAGAGCCGCCGACATGCGTTGTCGACCCCTCTCGCAGCGAATCGGAGTCACCCGTGGTCGTCGTTCCCATGTCCCAGCTCAGCGCGTTCAAGGCGATGAAGGACGGCTTTGCACAGCGCGGTCTCGACTTGTCCGGCATCCTCGCGGAGGCCGGCCTCAACCCCGATCCCAGCGAGACTGTCGACGCCGAGCACCTGGCCGACATCTTCTCCGTCGCCTGGGGCGCCGCGGTCGCCAAGACCGGCGATGCGGCCATCGGGCTGGCACTGTGCCCGCGCCAGCCGCTGATCGGCCTGGGGTCGCTGTCCAGCCTGATCCTGTCGGCCCCCGACCTGCGCAGCGGCCTGCAGCGCATGGCGCGCTACACCAGCCTGATCTCGCCCACCACCTCCATCGGCATGGACATGCCGTCCACCAGCGTGGGCATGCACGTCGACCAGGACGCCTGCCGCATCACGCTGCGCATCTCGGCCGGCAAGATGGCCGTGCCGCAACAGCGCTACGACTTCATGGCGGCCACGTTCCTCAAGGGCATGTTCTGGCTCATCGGCGAGAAGGTGACGCCTCTTCGCGTGCACCACCCCTACGCCGCGCCGGCCGATCCCACGCCGTGGGAGTCCGCATTCGGCTGCCCGGTGCACTTCGGCGCCGCGGCCTTCGTCATCGAGCTGCCGCTGTCGGCGCTCGACCAGCCCTTCCCCACCTCCGATCCCACCGTCGGCGAGATGTGCGAACGCATGGTGGCCCAGCTGGCCGCGGAGCAAGGGGGTTGCATCACGGCGCGCGTGCGCCAGGCGCTGATGCAGCTGATCGCCAAGGGCGACCCGCGCCGCGAGCTGGTGGCCGCCACGCTGTGCATGAGCGAGCGCACGCTGCAACGCCGCCTCACCGAGGAAGGCACCAGCTTCATCGAGCTGGTGGACGACACCCGCCGCGAGCTGGCGGAGCGCTATTTCGTCAACGGCGCCTACAGCCCGACCGAAATGAGCTTCGCGCTAGGATTCTCGGATCCCAGCAATTTCTACCGAGCCTGCAAACGCTGGTTCGGGCGCACGCCGAATACTCTTCGCTGCGCCGCCTGAAAAGTATTCCAGGTTTTCCGGCACGACGCCCGGATGAATAGTTTCCAGGCAATCCAATGGAGCTTCGCGGCTCCATTTTCCATTCCAATCCGATTCAATCCAGAATCTCGGGACTGACTGCACGAGCCGTCATCGGCCGACACCACGCGGGTTAGTACGTAAGGGCTTGCAGGGCTTCTCTCTTCACAGGCCGGGCGGGCATTCGGCGACGTTTGGGGCGACCGGCCCGGATACCCCGAAACCTAGGGTAGACACTCTGCAACACTGGTTTCGCAAGCCATGGCCTTGGCTTCCCAGGTCAGTGTGAGTCGCGGAGAAGCCGACCATAGTTGCGGCACGCGCTTCAAAAACGGTTTCAGCGGCGGCAGGCTCTTCATCGACGGGCCGACGAGACCCGGGGCAAAACCCCTGGTGCAGAAACTTTGATTGTCCGCGAGGGGTTTACAAGTTCGATATTCATAGACTTATCTGGAGAGACATCAAATGAACATGCTCAAGCTCACCGCCGCCGCCGCCCTGGTCGCCGCTTCCCTGTCGGCCTCGGCCATGTCCAGCATCGCCGACGAAGACCTGAGCGCCGTTGCCGGCCAGGACGGCGTCTCGATCGCTGCCAACCTGAACATCAACATCGGTTCCTTCACCTGGGGCAACACCGGCGACGCCGTGGGCTCGAAGGCTTCCGTGTCGTTCAACAACATCCAGATCAGCGGCCTGGTGGCGATGACCATCGACGTCATCAGCGGCACGCAGTTCAACGCCCTGTACCAAGGCTTCACCGGCGGCACCGGCGCGACCGGCACCGGCACGCTGGCCGCACTCGGCAACATCGGCACCGCCACGACGGGCGCCCTGGCCCTCGCGACGGCGGGTGGTACCCCGGCGCAAGTCGCCGCCGCCACGATCGCCGCCGGCGCCGCCGCCGACGCCACCTCGACGTTCTACAAGGGCTCGGGCGACGTCGTCCAGTTCGCCTTCCCGAACGTCAAGGTCGCCAGCAGCGCTGACCTGGTGAACATCAGCGTCGGCTCGATCACGCTGGGCACCAACGGCGTGTCGGCCGCGACCGACAAGTCGTTCGGCTCGTTCGCGATCACCGCACTCGACCTGCGCGGCACGTCCGTCTGGATGTGGGCTCACTGATCTGCCTGAATGACTGGCGGCTCTGCCCGAAACAGGGTCGCCACCATTCACCCTGAAGGCCCCGTGATGTCCGTCACGGGGCCTTTCAGGTTCTGAGCGCGACTTCCTCCCCCTCTTGTGGGATTGCGTATTCGCTCTTGACAGGATCCACCGCCATGCGCACCCGCCTCGCCCTCGCTGCCGCCACGACACTCGCCACCGCGCTGTTCGTCGCCCCGGTACAGGCCCAGGACAAGCCGGCCCTGAAGCCACTGGACGACACGGAGCTCTCCGGTGTCTGGGGCCAGGCGCTGCTCGACCTCACGAACACCACGCTCAATGGCTACGACTTCTCGCGCCTGACGCTCAACGCCGACATCACGCTCTCGGCCTCGCTCAGCGGGCTCAAGCTGGGCACCCAGTCCAACGGCTTGTCCGACGTCGACATCTCGACGCTGAACTTCGGCCGCAGCGACGCCACCGACGCCCAGCGCACCGTGGCCATCACGGACCCGTACTTCGAGTGGGTCTACTCCGGCAGCGCCGCCGCCGGCGACCGCCAGGTGGTGGGCATGCGCATCGGCTTCGGCGGCATCGCTGGCGACGTCGGCCTGCTGATGAACACCGTCAGCGGCTCGCTGTCGCTCACCACGGCCGCGGGCCAGGTCAGCGCCACCGGATCGCAGCTGAGCTCGCTGACCGGTTGCAGCGGCAGTTGCAACGTGGCCCTGAACCAGATCGGCGGCGTCACGGCCGGCAACAGCGACGGCGCCAGCCGCGACTTCTTCCTGTCTATCCTGAAGGCCGCCGTCACCTATCCGACCACCAACGCCGCGCTGGGCACGTCCGCGACGGCGCAAGCCGGCTTCTGGCTCAACTGGACCGATCGCCTCACCGCGCTCAACACCACCGGCAGCGTGCCGCCCAACGTGCCCAAGATCGGGCCGTGATGGCGGCCGGACGGTTGGTCACGGAGCTTCGAGCCCGCGCCGCGCGCTGCGGCGAGCCGCTGCGTGCCGTCCTGCCCGCGAAAGCGCTGGCCGCGGCCGTGACGCTGGGCCTCCTCGCCAGCCCGCCGTCGCATGCCGCCAACGAGCCGACGGCGGCGCCCCACGGCATGCAGTCGCTCCAGGACGACGAACTGGCCGACGTGCGCGGCGCTGACGGCATCGCGTTCAACCTCGACAACTTCTCCATCGTCAGCAGCCTCACCAATCCGCTGTCGCTCACCTACCTGTCGCCCAACGGCAGCTCGTTGACGCTCTCGGGCCTGAGCCTGCTGCGCACCGACGACCCCGACCCGTTCGCCGACCCGTACCAGCTGACGCTGCAATCGCGCCCCGGCCTGCAGGACATGATCGCGCTCGATTTCCCCCTGAACGCGGCCGGCAACCAGCAGTGGTCGCTGACCGCCGATTTCTCGCAATGCGACATGGTCACGGCCGGCGCCTGCACCGGCACCAACTTCGTGGGCGGCACGCTGCAGGTGCAGGGTCTCACGATGAAGGGCGGCGGCCTGTACATCTCGCCCACCCCGCTCGCCGACACGCAAGGCGTCGCGTTCGGGCTGGGCACGCAGCTGGACATCGCCAGCCTGTCGGTCTACTCGCGCGGCCGCGCCAGCGACGGCACCATCGACACCAGCGACGCGCTCGCGATCACCGGCATCCACCTCGCCAATGTCGCCGGCGGCCCGTGGATGCTGGCCGACCTGGACCAGCATCCGGGCCTGTTCAACGCCGACACCGACGCCACGGGCTCCTACCTGCACTTTCAGGTGGGCTGGCCCACCGCGGGCTACGACGTGCCGGCCGCGTCGCTGAAGATCGACAACATCACCTTCACGACGGCCGGCGTCAACGGCGCCGCCGCCTCGGTCACGAACCTCGGTTCGGCCAGCATCGCGTCGATGCAGATCAACTACGTCGACATCAAGTTCAGGACGTCGCCGTAGCCGTCCGACAAGCCCCGGGAACCACCATGCTCAGCCCCCTCACCCTTGCCTGCATGCTCGCGCTCGCCAGCACGTGCGCCTGCGCGGAAAAAAAGCCGCTGGACGACGACGAGATGCGCGCGGTCAGCGCCAAGGGCATCAGCATCGCCGTGAACCTGAACCTGAACACCAACCGCCTCGCGTCGGGCTTCACCACGAACGGCATCACCACCTACGCGATCGCGCAGGGCTTCGGCGGCGCGCTGCAGATGTTCACCATCACGGTGGATCCGCTCACCAAGCCGGACGGCACCGGCTACCTCGCCATCGGCATGCCCGGCTACTTCGCGGCGCAGGATTTCGGCGTGCGCGCGATCGGCGTGCAGACCGACGCCACCGGCACCCTCATCGGCAGCCTCGGTTCGATCCTGCTCAATGGCACGGCCACGATGACGGGCCAGCTCAACCTCTGGGCGAAGTGAAACGCCCGGCCTGAAGAAAGACTGCCATGTTGCTGATCCTCCTGGGCGTCATCGCCGCCGCCATCATCGGCGCCGGCGTGGGCTCGCGCGCCACGCCGCTGAACCATCCGCCGCTCGAATACGAGATCAACGTGGCGAAGATGAACGGCGGCCTCGCGCCCGAGCCCGTGCAGATGTACCCGAACCAGTACTACAAATACCAGCACATCGTGCACCAGGCCTTCGACTACAGCTGCGGCTCGGCGGCCCTCACCACGATCCTGCAGTTCCACCTGGGCCTGGCGGTGTCCGAGAAGGACGCGATGGAAGGGATGCTGGAGCACGGCGAGAAGGAGAAGATCATCGCGCGCCGCGGCTTCTCGCTGCTGGACATGAAGCGCTACGTCGCCACCCTGGGCAGCGACAGCGGCGGCTTCCGGGCCGACATGAACGACCTGGCCAAGCTCGACCAGCCGGCCATCGTGCCGATCGACTACGCCGGCTTCAAGCACTTCGTCGTCGTCAAGGGCATCCGCGACGGCAAGGTCTACATCGCCGATCCGTCCGCGGGCAACATCGCGTTCTCCGTCACGGAATTCGCCGGCCTGTGGGACAAGGGCACGCTGTTCGTGGTCTATCCCTCCAAGACCCGCCCCGCGGTGCAGTCCAGCCTCGCGCTGACCGACCACGAGCTGGGCGTGATCTCTCCCGACCTCGTCCGCGAGGACGTGGCCCTGCGCGCGGTGGACAACCGCGACGCGCTCGAGCGAGCCGTGCAGTCCGGCCTCGGCACTCTCAATTTCAAGCACCAATGAAGATGACAACGGCAAACTGGAACGGCACCGTCCTGGCGCTCGCCTGCGGGCTCCTCACGAGCATCGCCGCGCAGGCCCAACCCGACACGCAACCCGCCACCGGCAGCCCCGCGGCCGCCGACGCGCCCGCGGCGGCAGCGTCCGCGGCGCCCGAGCCCGTCCCCGCGCCGGCGCCCAGCACCAGTTCGGCGGCCGACGCGCTCAAGAAGCAGGCAGGCGACGTCGACCAGGCCACGCTGCTGAAGGACACGCTCACCAAGACCGAGCGCCAGTACTCGCTGCTGCGTGCCGGTCGCGTCGCGGCCAACTACGACTTCAACTACAGCTACGTCGGCAGCGAATCGATCGACGTCGGCTTCACGCAGGGCACGAGCGACATCGACCTGTTCCGGATCGAGAACACGCGCGCCCACACGCTCACCAACACGCTGTCGGTGGACTACGGCCTGATGGACAACCTGACGGTCTCGGGCACCTTCCCGTTCGTCAGCAAGTTCACGCAGAGCACCGAGTTTTCTGGTGTCACCTTCGGCATCGGGGACCTGCAGCTGGGCGCGCGCTACCAGCCCTTCGTGCAGACGGCCGGGCCCAACTTCACGCTCACCGGCAACGTGTCGCTGCCCACCGGCCGCAGCCCGTTCGACGAGATCATCGGCCAGAACACCTCCACCGGCAGCGGCTACGCATCGGGCACGCTGGGCCTCAACGCCTCGCAGGTGTTCGACCCGGTGGCGCTGTTCGGCTCGCTGAGCTTCACGGTCGGCATGAGCGTCGACCACCTCCATCAGTACAACCCGACCGATGGCAGCACGCTCACGGGCATCCGCCCAGGCAAGGGCATCGGCTTCGGCGCCGGCTTCACGTATGCGCTGTCTTACAACGTGTCCACCAGCGTGTCGTTCCAGGAGAACGTCACCACGTCCTCCACGATCAGCGTCGTCGACTCCACCAACACGCCGCAGACCCCGCGCGCCACCACGATGCAGGTCGCGGCGCTGCTGAACTTCGGCCTGGGCATCCGCCTGAGTCCCAAGACCACCATCAACCTGACGGCCGGCATCGGCATGACCACCGACTCGCCCAACTTCAGCCTCGGGCTGGACCTGCCGCTGACCTTCTCGCTGTTCTGACCCGATGATCGCGCTATCGACGACGCGCGCCGCGCGCCACCGACCGACGCACCTCGCCCTGGCCGCGTGCGCGGCCGCGGGCCTGCTGCTGGCCGCCGACGCCCACGCGGCGCTCACCGAGAACCTGGCCGTGAGCCCCGTGGCGATGTCGCTGGGCAACGCGGTCACGGCGGATCCGCCGGGCCTGGACTCGATCCACTTCAACCCGGCCGGCCTGGCCAGGATCAAGTCCGACACGCGCTCGGACACGATCTTCGGCGCGGTGCTGCGCACGACGGCCGACTTCCACCAGCCCGATGGCTTCGACATCGGCGGCTACACGGAAGACCCGTTGGCAGGCACGCATTCGGGCAACAACAGGCAGGCCATCTTCATCCCCATCGCCGGCGTGCCCAGCCCGCGCCTGCCGCTGGCCGTGGCCGCGGGCCTGGGCCTGGCGTGGCACAACGAGGGCTCGCCGTGGACCTTCGCGACGGCCACCTACGTGCCGCAGGCCGTGGGCATCGACCGCACCAAGAATCCGGACGATCCGGCCCGCTTCGACGGCAAGCAGGTGGTGATCCAGCGCCTGGTCTACCTGTCGCCATCGGTCGGCTACCAGGTCAACGACAAGTTCAGCGTGGGCCTGGCCATTCCCATCGCCCACCAGGGTTTCGCGCTCGACACCGACATGCGCTTCCCCAACAAGCTGCTGGGCATCATCGGCAAGCTGCAGGACGCCTGGTGCGGCAACAACGGCAACCCGCTCGACACGCTGGGCTTCGGCCTGTGCGGCACCGACGCGAACGGCAACCAGAGCGGCCGCCTGCGACCGTTCGACAGCGTGGGCGAGATGCGCTTCTCCGGCACGTCGCCCGCCGACATCACCTTCAACATCGGCGCCCTGTGGCAGCCCACCGATTCGCTGGGCTTCGGCGCCGTGTACCAGTCCGGCTCCAGGACGGTGATCACCGGCGACTACAACTTCCACGCCGAACCGATGCTGCCGGAGTTCGTGCGCCACATGTACGCCTCGTTGTTCGGGCCGATCGTGGCGGCGATGTTCGGCTTCCCGACATCGATTCCCACCGACCAGGGCGGCAACTTCACGCTGGTGCTCCCCTACCCTGCGCACTGGCAGTTCGGCCTGAAGGCCAAGCCCCTCGAAGGCGTGCAGTTCAACGTCGACGCCGGCTGGACCGACTGGTCGAAGTGGAACCAGCTCACCTTCCAGTTCGACCAGAACGTCAACCTGCTCGACATGGCGCGCCTGTTCGGCCAGGCCGACTCCAGCAAGCTGGTGATCCCGCGCGGCTACCGCAGCGTGTGGAGCTTCGGCTACGGCGCGCAGTTCGACGTGTGGGACGGCGTGAAGCTGCGCCTGGGCTACGAGCCGCGCAAGAGCTCGGTGCCCGCCAACAAGATCGACCTGATCGCGCCGATGCCGGAACTGCCCGTCAAGAGCGTCGGCCTCAGCTACGAGATGAAGGACGGCATGAAGCTGGAGACCGGCTTCAGCTACGCCAGGGGCCACTTCAACGTGCCCGCCAACACCGACTGCAACCTCAACTGCACCGATTTCTTCAACGTGATCTACAACCCGTACGCGGGGCTCGACGTCTCCGGCACGCTCGTGCTGCGCTACTTCGGCCTGAAGATCACGCAACCCTTCTGATGACAATCCCCTCCCACGCCATGAACGCACTGCTCTGCCCCCTGTCTGCCTTCGCCCTCGCGGCCGCCCTGGTCGTCTCGCAAGCCGCCCACGCCCAGGCCGCCGCTCCCGCGGCCGCCGCCGCGCCGGCCGCGCCCATCGATGCGGAGAAGCAGAAGCTGATCGACCGCATCCTGGCCGTGGTCCACCCGGAGAACGGCGTGCTGCAGGCCGTGCAGGACAAGGGCGTCAGCGCGATGCAGCAGTCCAGCATCGCCCTGCAGACCAACCACGTGCCGCAGGACCGCAAGGACAAGGCGCTCAAGGACATCGGTGGCGACGTGCAGAAGTACATCGACACGACGATGCCCATCGCGGTGGCCAGCGCCAAGAAGTACACCATCGCGTTGAGCGCGCCCATCCTGGCCGCGAACTTCACCACCGACGAATTGCGCCAGCTGGCGACGATGCTCGAATCCCCGCTGCGCGACAAGCTGGAGAAGGTGCTGCCGCAGATGCAGAACGCCGTGGGGCAGAAGGTGTCGACGGACATCGGGCCGCAGGTCAACAAGAACCTGCAGGCGATGACCGAGGCCGTCGGTACCAAGCTGCAAGTGGCCGTGACGCTGAAGTAAGCCATGGCCACGTCCCGCACGCTGGCTTCGCTGGCCACGCTCTTCGCGCTCGTCGCCTGCGGCGGCGGGGGCGGCGGCGCCACCACGACCCCGCCACCGCCCAGCTCGCAGTCCGACGCGGTGCTCAGCGTGTCGCTGTCAGGCGGCGCCACGCCCGGCATCGACCACCTGTGGATCACGGTCACGGGCGTCGCGATGCACGCGAGCGCCACGCACGTGCTCGGCGACGGCGACGCGGGCTGGAACATCATCACGCTGGCGACGCCGCTGACGGTGGACCTGGCCGATCCGAGCCTGTCCGACGGCGGCGCCGTCTCGCTGTTCAAGCAGAGCGTCGCCGCGCTGGGCACCTTCGCCCAGCTGAGACTGATCCTCGCGCCTTCGGATCCGGGCCTGACGCTCGCGGCGTCGGCCTCTGAGAAGGGCCTGCAGTTCAACGACCAGGTGCAGTACACCGACGGCAGCGGCGCGCACGTGGTGCCGCTGGAGACGCCTGACGCGCAGGCCGGCCTGCGGCTGCTGACGCCGTTCAACCTGAGCGCGGAGACCACCACGCCGCTGGCCATCGAGATGAACGCCAGCGCGCTGGTGCGCCGCGCCTCCGTCGCCGGCGCCGACCGGTTCACGCTGCGCAACGAGCTGCAGCTGTACAACCAGCAGTTGCTGACGGCGCTCGGCGACGGCAATCTCGAGATCGACGGCAGCATCTTCGACTCGATCTCGGGCCAGCTCGACACCAGCCAGTTCTGCACGGGCACGAGCCAGGCCGGCTGCATCCACGACGTGGTCGCCACCGCCACCTCGCCGTCCGCCGACAGCCTCTTCCACGCGGAAGTGCGCAGCGTCAACGTGAGCGCGAGCGGCAGCTTCCTGCTCTACCCGCTGCCCGGCGAGTCTTCCCAATACGACGTCGTGATCCACGGCGGCAACATGCAGACCATCGTCGTGCACAACGTGTTCGTCGATCCCACCGGCCTGCTCAAGCCCGCGCCGACGGCGCTCAGCAGCGTCGCCACGCCGCTCGTCCCGGTGCTCGACACCACGGAGCGCTCGGTCGTCGTGTCCGACGCCATCGTGCCGGCCGGCAGCCGCGTGTATTTCGGGCAGACGGTGGCCGGCAGCGGTGGCGGCGCGGCTGACGTGCCGTACACGATCGTCACGGCCGCGGCCGACCCGGCCACCGGCCGCCCGCTGGCGTCGGCCACGCTGCCCGGGGGGCCGATCCACTACGCGACGTTCGACACGAGCACCGACGGCAACGGCACGCCGCCCGCCTTCACCACCGTGACGCCCACGGAAGGCGGCGGCGCGTGGTCGGTGTGGACGGAGGGCACGCTCGCCACCGGCACCAGCGCGACCACCGCGCTCGCGGCGGGCGCCGTCACCGTCGCGGCACTCGACCCCGTGGCCATCAGCGGCTTCGCCACGGGCACGCTGACAGTCACGTTGTCCGGCAACACCAGCAACGGCGCCGACCACGCCGAGCTCATCATCTCCAACGACGGCGGCACGGTGAGCGTGGTGGACGTGTCGGCGCTGCTTGCCGCGCATGGCGGCGCGACGACGATCGCCGTGCCCAGCGGAACGGCCGCGGCCGCGCCCGCCGCCGCGATCTACGGCGTTGCGCTGCGGACGTGGGTGGCCGCGTCGGAAACGGCGAGCGCGCGCTGGTCGCGTGCGAGCGTGCCGATCGACCTCTCGACGGCGACGAGCGCGAGCGTCAGCCTCACGCTGCCCTGAAGGCGCAGGCGCCGGTCAGTGCTTCTTCTGGATCGCGTCCAGCGTCGGCAGCGCGAACACGAAAGGAAGGGGCAGCAGCGGCAGCGTCACGTTGCTGGCGATGGGCGCCTGCGCCGCACTGAGGGCGGCCATCGTCGAGGTGACCTGGAGCGTGGTCGTGCCCGACTGCAGCAGCCGCTGCTGCGCCAGCTGGCGCTCGAGGCCCTGCAGCCCGTCGCCCGCCGGGCCACCGACGGCGGCGAGCGAGTCCGCCGCGGCCTGCGCCGACACGGCAGCGGCGCCCTGCTCCGTCGTCGTGAGGGCGCCGAGTGCCGACAGCGCGGGCTCGCTCAGGCCGCGACCGTAGACGCTTGACATCTCCGTCTCGCTCAACGCACGCGGTTCACCGGCAGCAGCGAAGGCGCCCGACGACGACAGGGCGAGGACGGCGGCCAGTGCGAAGCCATGGGGGATGCAGCTCATCTTCATTCGCGTCTCCAGGAGGGTCGATGGCGCCGCGGTCGTCGGTCCGCAGGGCGGACTGCAGCAGCGCCTGACTTCTCCATCGACGGCTCGGCGGCACGGATGAGCGACCGCGACGGCGAGCTTCGAGAACTAGTTCACGGGTCGAATCTCAGTCGCCGTCGTTGCGGTACCACCAGACGGCGCCGCACAGCGCGATCCCGGCGCCGTACAGCAGCCAGGTCGGCCCGGCCACGTAGCCATAGAGCATCAGGGCCAGGCCCAGCCAGCGCACGCGCGGGTTGTGCTTGACCTTGCCCCAGCGCCAGGCGACCAGGCCGATCAGGCTGAACAGGATGCAGCCGAGGATCCAGGCCATGCTGGGCAAGCTGAGGCCCATGTCCTGGGCGGTCTGGAGCATGTCGTCTGGGGTCATGGTGCGGCAGTTGTGTTCCCGCAGTATGCGCAAGCGATGTGAAGTGCTCGCGTCCGCGGGCGGGTCGATGCTCGATCGAGGCCCCTCAGGTGACGCCGCTCACCCGGAATGACTCCGTCGCGAATCGGGTCTTTCGGCCGCCTGCTGCGGCGCAACACCCATTGCTTTATAGTTAGCAAGCTAACTAATATCACGGACACCATGACCAAGACCCCCAGCACCACTCGCCAGCAGACCCGCATGGCCTTCGGCGCCTCGTTGGCGGTGGTCTCGCGCGGCTACCAGGCGGCGGCCGACAAGGCCGTGGTGCACATGGGCCTGTCGCAGGCCATGGCCTGGCCGCTGGTGATGATCGGGCGGCTGGGCAACGGCATCCGCCCCGGCGTGCTGGCCGACGTGCTGGCCATCGAGGGCGCGTCGCTGGTGCGCCAGCTGGATCAGCTGGTGGAGGCCGGCCTCGTCGAGCGCCGCGAGGACACGATCGACCGTCGCGCCAAGACCCTGCACCTCACGCCTGCTGGCACGCGGGCCCGCGCGAAGATCGAGGCGTCGCTGGACGCGCTGCGCCTGGGCCTGTTCGACGGCGTCGCCGATGCCGACCTCGAGGCCTGCCTGCGCGTCTTCGCCGGCCTCAACGATCGGCTTGGCCTGTCGCTGGGCCCGCTGCTGGGCCTCGCCACGAGCGCCGAATGAAGATGCCCACCCTTGCGCGCTTCTCGCGCGCGGAGATCCTGTTCTCGGCCAAGAGCTTCGCGGCCGCGATGCTGGCGATGTACATCGCGAGCCGCGCCGGCCTGCCGCGGCCGTTCTGGGCGGTGCTGACCAGCTACGTGGTGGCCGCGCCGATGGCCGGCAACGTGCGCTCCAAGGCGCTGTACCGTTTCTGCGGCACGCTGATCGGCTGCACCGCTACCGTGCTGATGGTGCCCGCACTGGCCAACGCGCCCGAGCTCCTCACCCTGGCGCTGGCGCTGTGGGTGGGCGGTTGCCTGTACCTGTCGCTGCAGGATCGCACCGCGCGCTCCTACGTGTTCATGCTGGCCGGCTACACCGCGGCGCTGATCGGCTTCCCGTCCGTGGAGACCCCGCTGGCCCTGTTCGACAACGCGGTCGCGCGTGTCGAGGAGATCGGCCTGGGCATCCTGTGCGCCACGCTGGTCCACAGCCTGGTGTTTCCGGTGGGCATGGCGCCCACGCTGCTGGCGCTGCTCGATCGCGGCCTGAACGACGCGCGCCAGTGGTTCGGCGACGTGCTGGGCCGCCCACCGGGCGACGCGGCCCCGCTGGCCACCGACCGGCAGCGCCTGGCCGGCGACATCACGCAGTTGCGCCTGCTGTCCACGCACGTGCCGTTCGACACCAGCCACCTGCGCTGGACGGCCGGCGCGCTCGGCGCGATGCAGGACTCGCTCGCGGCCCTCACGCCCGCATTGTCGGCCGTGGAGGACCGGCTGCAGGCGCTGGTCGACGCCGACGGCGCGCTCGCGCCGGACGTCACCTCCCTGCTGGCCCGCACCGCGCTGTGGCTGCATGCCCAGGCCACGCCGGCCGAACGTGACGCGGCGATGGAGTCGCTGCTCGCCGAACTGCGCGAACTCGGCACCGCGCCCGCCATCGCCGCGCCCTGGGCGCGCGCCCTGCGCATCGGCCTGGCCGTGCGGCTGGAGGAGCTGGCGCGCGGCTGGCGCGACTGCGAGACGCTGCGCGGCCACATCGACCAGGGCCTCTCCGGCGTGCCCGCGGCGCTGCACCGCCCCGCGGCGGTGGGCAACCGCGTGCTGCACAAGGACACGGGCCTGGCCCTGCTGTCGGCGTTCGCGGCCGTGCTGGCGATCTGCCTGTGCGGCGCGTTCTGGATCGCCACCGCGTGGCCGTCGGGCTCGGCCGCCGCGATGATGGCCGCGGTCTTCTGCAGCTTCTTCGCGACCATGGACGACCCGGTGCCGGCGATCCGCAACTTCATGACGTTCACGATCTGGTCGGCGCCGTTGTCGGCCGTCTACGTGCTGGTGATGCTGCCGCTGGTGCACGACTTCGGCATGCTCGCGCTGGTCTGCGCGCCCACGTTCCTGCTGCTGGGCCTGTACTGCGGCCGCGCGTCGACGGCGCCGTCGGCGATGGCCATGCTGTTCGGCATCGCCGGCACGCTGTCGATGCACGACACCAGCGTCAACGTGGACCTGCCCGCGTTCTTCAACTCCACGCTGGCCCAGGTGCTGGGCATCTATGCCGCGGCGCTGGTGACGCGCCTGGTGCGCACCGTCGGGGCCGACTGGAGCGCGCGGCGCATCCGGCGCGCCACCTGGAGCGAGCTGGGCGCGATGGCCGCGGCCCCGCGCGGCGCCGGCGTCGACGAGGCCTATGCCGTGCGCATGGTCGACCGCATCGCGCTGCTCGCCCCGCGCGTCGTGCAGGCCGATCCGGCGGTGCGCAACGAGACCGTCGAAGGCGCGCTGCGCGACCTGCGTTCGGGCCTCGACATCGTGGCGCTGCAACGCGCCCGTCCACACCTGCCGTCGGTGGGCATCGGCCCCGTGATGCAGGGCGTCGCGCGCCTGTTCCGCGGGCGCGGCGCGGGCCATGAAGACCCGCCGCCGCCCGCGCTGCTGGCCGAGCTGGACGGTGCGCTGGCCGGCGTGCTCGAAGACGCCGGCGCCGACGCGCGCGCCGCGATCACCGCCCTCGTCGGCCTGCGCCGCACCCTGTTTCCGGCCGCGCCCGCGGCGCTGTCCCCCCTCGTGTCCCCCATGCCCACCGGAGTCCTCGCATGATCGGCGAAGCCAGTTTCTACGGCCTGTACGTGCCCTGGCTGATGCTGCTGTGCGGCGTCACCCTGGCCGTTCAATGGGGGGTCCGCCGTGCGCTCGGCGCCCTCGGCGTCTACCGCTGGGTCTGGCATCCGGCGCTGTTCGACACCGCCCTCTACGTGCTGCTGCTGTACGTCGTCAGCCGCGTCGCGTCCTTCCTGCAATCGAACTAAAGAACCCATGTCCTCCGAACTTCTCGCCCCGGGCCGCTGGCCCATGCGCCTCGCGCGCCTGCTCGTCACGCTCGCGGTGGTGGCCGCCGCCGTCGCAGCCGGCCTGCGCCTGTGGGATCACTACGAGCTCGAGCCGTGGACGCGCGATGGCCGCGTGCGCGCCAACGTCGTGCAGATCGCGCCCGACGTGTCGGGCCTGGTCACCGCCGTGCCCGTGCAGGACAACCAGCCGGTGGCCCCCGGCGCACTGTTGTTCGAGGTCGACCGCGCGCGCTTCACGCTGGCCCAGCGCCAGGCGGAGTCGGCACTCGGCGCCGCCAGGGTGGCGCTCACGCAGGCCCAGCGCGAGAACGCGCGCAATGTCGACCTGGGCAACCTGATCTCGCAGGAGCTGCGCGAGCAGACCGGCACCCGGGTGGAGGCCGCGCAGGCCAACGTGGCGCAGGCCGCGGTGGCGCTCGACGCCGCCCGCCTCAACCTCGACCGCGCCCAGGTGCGCGCCCCCACGGCCGGCCTCGTCACCAACCTCGACATGCGCACCGGCAGCTACGCGCAGGCCGGCCGCCCCGCGCTGGCGCTGGTGGACGCCACCTCGTTCTACGTCGAGGGCTACTTCGAGGAGACCAAGCTGCCGCGCATCCACGTGGGCGACCGCGTGCGCATCACGCCCATGGGCGGCGCGCGCCTGGACGGCACCGTCGAGAGCATCGCGGCGGGCATCGCCGACCGCGATCGCTCCACCGGCACCAACCTGCTGCCCAGCGTGAACCCGACGTTCAACTGGGTGCGCCTGGCCCAGCGCATCCCGGTGCGCGTGAAGCTGGACCCGCTGGCGGCCGGCACGCGCCTGGTGGCCGGCGAGACCGTCACGGTGCAGGTGGTCGCCGCCGCTTCGGGCCCGCGGAGCTGATCATGCAATGCACCGCCCTTCGCCTCGGCGCCTTCGCGCTGGCCACCTCGCTTGCCGCCTGCGCGATCAAGCCCGTCGGCCCGGACTACCGCGTGCCCGACGCAGCCGTCGTCAATCGCCCCGGTGCCGCGGCGCCCTTCGCGCTGGCGCCGGCCTCGGCGGCCTCGGGCGCCGGGTCGCCCTTCGCCGACGCCGCGCTGCCGCCGCACTGGTGGCGGCTGTACCAGGACACGCGCCTGGACGGGCTGATCGAGAAGGCGCTGGCGCACAACACCGACGTGCGCGTGGCGCTGGCCAATCTCGAGAAGGCCGCTGCCGAAGACCAGGCCGTCCAGGGCGGCAGGAAGCCCGTGGTCGCCGCCGACTTCGGGCCCGGCTTCGGACACGCCTCGGGCGTGACCTACCTCGCGCCGAACTACGTGCCGCCCAGCGGCTGGCAGTACGAGGGCGGCCTGTCGCTGTCGTACCAGCTCGACCTGTTCGGCAAGCTGCAGCGCGCCGTCGAGGCCTCGAAGGACGACTCCGAGGCGGCCCGGGCCGCACTCGATCTCGTGCGCGTCAACGTGGCCGCGGGCACCGCGCGGGCCTACGCCGACGCCTGCGCCTCGGGCCTGCGCATTGCGAGCGCCGAACACTCGACCGACCTGCAGCAGCAGGCGCTGGACATCTCGGTTCGCCTGCAGCAGGCCGGCCGCGTGGGCATCACCGACGCCGCGCGCGCCCGCAGCCAGTTGCAGACACTCAAGGCGGCCATCCCCCCGCTGCAGGCGCGCCGCCAGGCCGCGCTGTACCGCCTGGCCACGCTCACCGGTGAGCTGCCGCAGGACTTCGACCGCGACGTGGCGCAGTGCGCGACGCCCCCGCGCGTGGCCGGCACGATTCCGGTGGGCGACGGCGCCGCGCTGCTCAGGCGCCGGCCCGACATCCGCCAGGCCGAGCGCCAGCTCGCCGCCGCCACCGCCACGATCGGCGTGGCCACCGCAGACCTCTACCCGCGCGTCTCGCTGGGCGTGCAGCTGGGCTCCGCCAGCCTGGGCAACGACTTCCTGGGCAAGGACAGCTTCAGCTACAACGCGGGCCCGCTGATCTCGTGGACCGTGCCGAACACGGGCGTCGTGCGCGCGCACATCGCGCAGGCCGACGCGGGCGCGCAGGGCGCGCTGGCGAAGTTCGACGGCACCGTGCTGACCGCCCTGCGCGAGACGCAGACCGCCCTCGACGCCTACGCCCGCGAGCTCGACCGGCACGCCGCGCTGCAGGCCGCCCGCGACGAGAGCGCCACCGTGGCGTCGCAGGCGCGCCGCCTCTACCAGAGCGGGCGCACCGGCTACCTGGACGCGCTCGACGCCGAGCGCGGCCTGGCCGGCACCGAGGCCACGCTGGCCGCCTCCGACGCCGACCTGGCAGACGACCAGGTGGGGTTGTTCCTCGCGTTGGGGGGCGGCTGGGAACCCGACACAAAAGCCAGCCCATGACGGCACCCGGTTTGCCCTGGATGAGCGCGTCGCCAACGGCGCGTCACCGAAAGCGACCCATGCCACTCGACCTCGAGAACCCCAGCGCCCACGAACCCGCCCTGAGCCGCAACCACGCCGCCGGCGTGCAGCGCGAGACGGCCAGCCCGGCAGAGCGCGCGCTGGCCCCGGAAGGCGATGCGCCGATGCAGAGCGCCAACGCCACCGCCGACGACGGCACCTACGTGGGCCAGGGCGGCGGCTACATGGGCGGCCCGTTGCCGGCCGTCGAGAGCGGCCATGCCGAGGTCGACGAGGCCAACGTCCGCGGCGACGGCGCCTACGGCTTTCCGGCCGGCCCCGGCGTGGGCGTGCCCGGCGGCGAACACCAGCCGGCGGCGCAGAAGCCCGACGTGGTCACGAATCCCTACCCCGAACGCTGAATTTCCCGCAGCCAGGCGAGCCCTGAGGGGTCTGGCCCTTGCGGTTGCCCACAAAGTGGTCGGCCGCGGAAAGCATGCGACCCGACGCCGGCCCGAACGGGAACGATCGAAGCCGAGGCGTTTCCTGCCGGCACCTTGACCCCGATCGTCTGCTCACGGTGAGGTCTCGCCATGACGGAGTGGCCGCAGCGGACTGGAGCACGCGGGCTGCGCGCGTGCCGTCCGGGGCCAATGCGCCAGTCGGTGGATCTCGGCCTACTTTTGGGGTAACCGCAAGTGCCGGACGGACCCCGTCGAACGCTGAAAAGAAAACAGCCCGGAGGTGAGTCCGGGCTGTGGAAATCCGGCAGCCAGGGAGGAAAGAGGGAGGTGCGCTGCCGGAGGTATACCCCATCGAAGGTATGGCCATAGTAGAGCGCGGCCGCGTATCCGCCATATCGCCGGATTGCGTCAATTCGGACAAATGCAACGGCCTAACGGCGGCGCGGTGCGGGCGCGACGTCGCGGCCACCCGGATGTCTGCCTGACAGCCGGATACACCGGCGCCCGAAATCCCACCATACTCGACAGTGCGCGCCCGGTTCCCGAGCGGCGCGGGGAGTCCGAGGACGATGGGCAAGGGCAAGTGGATGCGGCGGGCGGCCTGGGCGGTCGCCGCGCTGGGGGTGCTGTGGGGGGTGACGTGGCTGGCCGTGCCGCCGCTGGTGCGTTGGCAGGCGCCGCCGCGGCTTTCGGCGTTGCTGGGGCGCGACGTGACGCTGGGCGCCGTCGAGTTCCACCCGTGGTCGCTGGAGATCGTGGTGCACGACCTGGCCGTCGGCCCGGCTGCCGGGGCCAGCGCTCCGCCGCTGTTGCGCGTCGCCCGCTTGCGCGCCAACGTCGCCCTGTCGTCGATCGTGCGGCGCGCGCCGGTCATCGAGGCGATCGACATCGACCAGGCGCGCATCGCGCTCGCCCGCACCGCGCCCGGCCATTACGACATCGACGACCTGATCCGCCGCTTCACGCCCAAGCCCGACGCCACGCCCTCGGAGCCGGAACGCTTCGCGCTGTACAACCTGCAGGTGCACGACCTGGGCCTGCGCTTCGACGACCGGCCCGAGGGCCACGTGCACGTGGTCGAGGCGCTGGACCTGTCGCTGCCCTTCCTGTCGAACCTGCCTGCCAACGTCGACGTCACCGTGCAGCCGCGCCTGGCGTTCCGACTCGACGGCGCGCGCTTCGACAGCGCGGCGCAGGCCACGCCCTTCGCCGCCATCGACCGCGCGACGCTCAAGCTGTCGCTGGCCGACCTTGACGTGCGTCCCTGGCTCGGCTACCTGCCGGATTCGCTTCCGGTGCGCCTGGCCGGCGGCGCGCTGTCGGCCGATCTCACGCTCGCGTTCACGCAGGCGGCCCGGGACGCGCCCAGCGTCGCGCTGAAGGGCTGGGTGGCCGCGCGCGACCTTGCCGTGAACAACACCGATGGCGCGCCGCTGCTCGCCTGGAAGGAGGTGCGCGTGGGCCTGGCCGACGTGCAGCCGCTGGCACGCAAGCTGGCGTTCGACAGCGTGCGCCTGGACGGCGTGCAGTGGCATCTCGATCGCCGCGCCGACGGCAGCATCGACGTGTTGCGCAGCGGCCCGGCCCCGGCCGCCAGCGCGCCATCGGACACGCCCACCGCCCCGTGGGATGTTCGCGTGGGCACCATCGAGATCGCCGACAGCCAGATCCTGTGGAACGACGCCTCCACGAAGCCGGCCGCCGCGCTGCGCTTCGACGACTTCACGCTGAAGGCCAGGGGCGTGCAATGGCCCGCGTCTGCGCCTGCCGCGTTCACGCTGGCCGCCAGCGTGGCGCCGCAGGCCGCTAGCGCCGCGTCGGCGCCCGCACGCATCGCCTTCGACGGCAGCGCCAGCCCGCAGCAGGCGCAGGTCGACATCACGCTCGCCGACCTCTCGCTGCAGACGCTGGCGCCCTACATGGCGCAGAGCCTCGTCCCGCGCGTCGACGGCCGGCTGGGCGCCAAGGCCTCGCTCACCTGGTCGGCGAAGGCCGACGCGCCCGCGCTGAAGATCGCCGTCGCCACCGCCACGCTGGACGCCCTGCGCGTGCAGTCCTCCGGCGCCGCCCCGGCCGCGGGCTGGGAGCAACTCGCCGTCACCGACCTGCAACTGGACCTCCCGGCCCGCAGCCTGGTCATCGCCAGCCTGAAGCTGATCCACCCCACCCTGCAGGCGACGCGCGACGCCGCCGGTCAGCTGGACGCCGCGCGCTGGCTGCGCACGAGCGCGGCGGCGCCCGCTGCACCGGCCTCGACCCCCTCGCAACCCGCGGGGCCACCCTGGCACGTGCAGGTGCGCAGCGCCACGCTGGACGACGGCCTGCTGCAGTTCGCCGACGCGTCGCTGCACCCCGAACAACACCTGCCGCCGTTGCGCGCGGAGCTGCGCCAGGTCCGCCTGGACGTGCAGGACTTCGCGTGGTTCGGCGACCACCCGGTGCCGCCCGCCAGGGTCACGCTGGACGCGCGCATCGGCCGGCCGGCGGCGGCCGGCAGCCAGGCCCCGCGCGGCGGCGAACTGGGCTGGAAGGGCACGCTGGGTGCGAGCCCGCTGGCGGCCAGCGGCAACCTGCGCGTGCTGCGTTTCCCGGTGGCGCTGGTCACGCCCTGGGTGGCCGATCGCCTGCCGGTGAGCCTGCTGCGGGCCGAGGCCGGGTACACGGGGCACGTCGACGTGAGGGCCGCGCCGTCCGGCGTCACGGTGACGACCTCCGGCGACGCCTTGCTGGGCGACGTGCACCTGACGACGCTGGCGACCGCCGGGCCCGGCTCGGCCGCCGCGCCCGAGGAACTGCTGGGCTGGCAGTCGCTGTCGCTCAAGGGCCTGAAGTTCGCGCTGAAACCCGGCGCCACGCCGCGGCTGGACGTGGCGCAGGTGGAGCTGGACGACCTGTTCGCCCGCGTGCTGGTCACCGAGCAGGGCCGGTTGAACCTGCAGGACATCGGCGCCGCCGCGCCGCCCGACGCGGCCGCCAGCGACGCCGCCGCCGCGCCCGAGCCGGCGACCGCGGCGTCCGCGCCCTTGCCCATCGTCGTCAACGTGGGGGGCATCCGGCTCGTCGACGGCCGCGTCGACTACACCGACCACTTCGTGCGGCCCAACTACAGCGCCGCGCTGACCGAGCTGAACGGCTCGCTGGGCGCGTTCAGCTCCACGTCGCGCGACATGGCGCCGCTGCAGCTGCACGGCCGCGCCGCGGGCACCGCGATCCTGGACATCACGGGACAGGTCAATCCGGTGGCACGGCCGTTGGCCCTCGACATCGAGGCCAAGGCCAGCGACCTCGAGCTCGCGCCGCTGTCGCCCTACGCCGGCAAGTACGCCGGCTTCGCGATCGAGCGCGGCAAGCTGAGCATGGACGTGGCCTACAAGATCGCCGCCGACGGCCGGCTGGAGGCGAAGAACCAGGTGATCCTCAACCAGCTCACATTCGGCGACGCCATCGCCTCGCCCACCGCCACCAAGCTGCCGGTACGGTTGGCCGTGGCGCTGCTGAAGGATCGCAACGGCGTGATCGACATCAACCTGCCGATCAGCGGCAGCGTCAACGACCCGCAGTTCTCCGTGGGCGGCATCGTCGTGAAGCTGCTCGTGAACCTGCTGGTGAAGGCGGTGACCTCGCCGTTCGCGCTGCTCTCGGGCGGCGGCAACGGCCCGGACCTGGGCGTCGTCGAATTCCGCCCCGGCACCGCCGCCGTCACCGACGCCAGCGCCGCCGGCCTGGACAAGGTGGCGAGCGCGCTGGCCGATCGCCCCGCCCTGCAGCTGACCATCACCGGCACGGCCGACACGCAGGTCGAAGCCGCCGACGCGCGACGCGAGGCGGTCGAGGCCCAGCTGCGCACGATGGCGCACGACGAGTCGCTGCGTTCCGGCGCGCCGGTGGCGCTGGCGCCGGCGACCCGCTCCGCGCTGCTGAAGACGCTCTACAGGCAGACCCGCCTGCCCGACAAGCCGCGCAACGTGCTGGGCATGGCCAAGGACCTGCCCGACGCCGACATGGAGGCGCTGCTGCGCAAGAACGTGGTCGTCAGCGACGAGACGATGCGCCAGCAGGCGCTGGCGCGGGCCCTCGCGGTGCGCGACGCGCTCGTGGCCAAGGGCATCTCCGGCGACCGCCTGTTCCTGGCCGCGCCGGGCCTGCACGCCGCGGGCGCCGACGCCACGCCGTGGACGCCGCGGGCCACGCTCTCGCCGACAATGCCCTGATGAACCCTGCCACGCGCTACGACCTCGTCACGCTCGTCCACCTGGGTGCCGACATCGTCTTCATCGCCGGCCTGCTCGCGGCCGCGCTGGTGCTGGCCGCGCTCAGCTTCCAGTCCGCGCTCGCGAATGATCAACGGCTGGTGGCCGGGCTGCGCCGCTGGCACCGTGTCGTGACCCTGCCCGCGCTGCTTCTGGCCTGGGGCTGCGGCATCTGGCTCGCCCTGCAGGCGGGCTGGTTCCACAGTGGCTGGCTGCATGCCAAGCTCGCGCTGGTGTTCGCGCTGAGCGCCTTGCACGGCGTGGAGTCCGCCACGCTTCGGCGCGCGAGCGGGGCCGCGCCCGCCGTGCCCGCGCGCGCGTGGCGCGTCGCGCCCGCGCTGGCGCTGGGCGCGATCGCCGCCATCATCTGGCTGGCCTTGATCAAGCCTTTCTGACGCGCCAGCGACATGGGCGGCCCCGCGCTCGCGCGCCGGGCCGCCCATTCGACGCGAGTGCTGCAACGCTCAGTTGCGATCGGCCTTCGGGGCCAACGCGGGCGTGGTGTCGACCGGCGCGACCGCCGTGTCGGTATTGCTGGTGTCGCTGGCCGCGGGCATCGTGGTGGTCACGGTGTCAGCGGGCGTCGTCGCCTCGGCCACGGTGGTGGTCGTGGTGGTCGTGCGCTCGGCCACCGGCACCATCTGCGGGTGCTGGATCAGCATCAGGTGGGCCGCGGGATCGGTCTCGGGCGCGTTGCCCTGGTCGCGGAAGAAATAGATGTGGTTGCCCGCGCCTTCAGCATTGACTTCGACCTGTTGTTGCGGCGTGGCCATGGGATCGGGAGCGTCGCCGGATTGCGCGACGGCCAGGCCCAGCGAGGCCAGCAGGGCGGTGGCGGCGGCGGCGGCCACCAGCTTCTTGTTGAGGTGATGCATGGAGAACTCCTTGAGGGGTGGGAAGGCAGCGCTTCGGTAAGGAAGCAGGTTCAGGCCCACTACTGGCAACGCCTGTGCCCTGTCGAGCGTCGTTCGTGTCGGACGAAGCCTCGTCTTGCACTCGAATGGGTGACGCCGGAGCTCGACCTCGCCACGATGAGCGCCGGCCGCCTCGAGGCGCCCGCGCCGGGAGGCGGCACGCGGCGATCAGGGGTGAAACGGCGACCGCATCTGCTCCGGGCGGCCCTCAGGCCGGCTTCGTCCGATAATGCCCGGGCCGCCACATGGTGGCGAGAGGCATGCCTTGAACATCTCCGCTTTCGTGGCCGCTGCAGCGCACGACATGAAGAATTCCGTGAGCGTCATCGCGGCCTACCTGGAGGACGCCCTGGCGCAGCTGGCGCAGGCCGAAGTCGCCCAGCCATCGCAAGCTGTCACGTCGACGTACCAGGCCCTCTACGAGACGCAACGCGTCAACGGCAACCTGGTGCAGCTGATGGCGATCTTCAAGCTGCAGGAGGGGATGTACCCGTTCCAGCCGACGGAGGTCCTGCTGGACGAATTCGCCGACGAGGTGCTGGACCGCGTGCGGCAGCTGGCCAGGCTGAAGGGCCTCGAAGTTCTCCATGCGGCGCAAGAGGACGTACCCGCCTGGTTCTTCGACCACGACCTGATCAACAGCGTGGTCGTGCAGTCGTTGTTCAATTCGGTGCGCTACGCGCGGACGAAGATCCAGTTGTCGCTGCGCATTCGCGACGGGCAACTGGAGATCGAGGTGGCCGATGACGGCCCGGGCTTCCCCGACCTGATGCTGGAGGAGGGATTTCCGTCCCGGCAAGGCATCGACGTGCGCACCGGCAGCACCGGGCTGGGCCTGTTCTTCTCGCGCATGGCGGCCGGCCTGCACCAGCGTGGCGGCACCACTGGCAGCACCCGCCTGAGCAATGGCGGGGCGCTGGGCGGCGGCTCCTTCGTGATCGTGCTGCCCTGAGGAAAGCCATGTCGAACATCGATCCGTTGCGTGACCGCAAGTTCCTGCTCGTGGAAGACTTCGAAGCCATGCGCAGCGTGCTCAAGGGCCTGCTGCTGCGCTGCGGCGCCCAGCGGGTGGACGTCGCCACCGACGGTCGCGAGGCCGCCAGCCTGCTGCGCAAGGGGTCCTACGACATCGTGATGTGCGACTACAACCTCGGCGCGGGCAAGAACGGACAACAGCTCCTCGAGGAATCGCGCATGAACGGCTGGATCGGACCGGCGGCGGTCTGGCTGATGGTCACCGCGGAGAAGACGAACGACATGGTGTCGGTGGCCGCCGAGGACGCCCCCGACGACTACCTGCTCAAGCCGATCACCGAGAGCCTGCTGCAGGCCCGCCTGTTCAAGCTCGTGGAGCGAAAGACTTCGCTGGCCGGCATCGCGGCGGCGATGAAGGCGCGCGACTGGCCATCGGCGCTGAAGCTGTGCGACGAGCAGCTCGCCTCCGGCACCCGGAACGCGGCGGAGGTGCTGCGGCTGCAGTCGCAGCTGTACCAGCAGACCGGCGACTGGGCGCGTGCCAAGGCGCTCTACGAAACGGTGCTTCAACGCGCGCCGATCCCCTGGGCCAGGCTCGGCCTGGCGCAAATGCACCTCCGCCAGAAGGACCCGGCCCGTGCACGCGCGCTGCTGGTCGAGACGGTACGCGACCACCCGCAGTACCTCGAAGCCTATGACTGCCTCGCCAGCCTGCTGTCGGCCCAGGGCCAGCACCAGCAGGAGTTCTCGGTGCTCGAGCGCGCCGCCACCATCTCGCCCAATTCCGCCGCGCGCCAGTCGGCGCTGGGCGCGGCCGCACTGAAGCTGGGCCAGGCCGATGACGCGGCGCGCGCGTTCACGCGCTCGATGAAGCTGGCCGAGCACAGCGCCGTCGAGAACGTCGAGCCCTTTCTCGGCCTGGCGCGCATCCACAGCGAAGCCGGCGCGCCGCGCGAAGCGCAGAAGGTGCTGGCCGACCTGGCCAAGCGCCACGACAGTCCCAAGGCCCAGGTGCTGGCCAGGGCGGAGAGCGTGCGTGCGCTGCAGGCCGCAGGCGACGCCGCCGGCGCCGCCAGGCTCGCCGGCGAGCTGGCGGCCATGGCGCAGGACGACGCGAACCCGCTGCCGTCCGACATCGCCATGCGCATTGCCGAGACCCTGATCGAGTCCCAGCAGGTCGGAGAGGCCACGAGCCTGCTGCAGTACGTGACCCGCAACAACCACGACGACGACACGCTGCTGAAGCGGGCGCAGCAGGCGTTCGACAAGGCGGGGATGGGCGCCGCCGGCAGCGAAGTCCTGGCCGCCGCGCGGCGCCAGGCCACCGATTCGATGACCGAAGGCGTGCGCCTGATGGCCGCAGGCGACCTGCAGGCCGCCCTCGCGAGCATGCGCGCCGCCCGGACCGCGATGCCGCAGAACACGCGGGTGCTGCTGAACTTCGCGGCGGTCGCGCTCACCTGCGTCGAGAAGCAGGGCCGCTCGCCGGCGCTGGAGTCCGAAGCGCGCGCCGCCATCGCCGCCGCACGGGCCCTGCGACCCGAGGATGCGCGCGGGGCGGAGCTCCTGGGCCGCCTCGCGAAGATCGCCGGCGAGGCGTCACCGACGAAGTGATGCGGGCCTCGAGCCGCTACAATCCCGACCAGTTCCCGCGCGCCCTGCGCCGGACATCCCCGACAGCTCCCACCCATCGGTGCGGCCCATAGCTCAGCGAATTTCCCTTCATTCGCCCTGTCGAAACGTCGACTGCAGCCCTCTCCTTGCGTAGCCGGAGACGAGCGCGTCGCGTTCCACGCGATCCCGTCGAACGGCGTTGGCCGTTCCGGATCTCGCCTTCATTTTCCCGGCTGCATCCACTTTCGCGCACCGCTCGTGCGCGCGGGGTGGCGTGACGCCCGAAACGAGTCCACCATGAACTCTTCGACCCTTCCCCGTCTCCACGACGTCATCATCGCGGGCGCCGGCCCTGTCGGCCTGTTCCTCGCCTGCGAGCTCGCGCTCGCCCACCTCGACGTGCTCGTGCTCGAGCGCGCGGATCAACCCGAAGCGCCGCTGAAAGCCGCGCCGCTGGGCACGCGCGGCCTGTCGGTGGCCACGGCCCAGGCCTTCCATCGACGCGGGCTGCTGGCCGCACTGCAGGCCGCGTCGACCGCCGCGGGCCTGCCTCGCGCCGCGCAAGCCAGCCACTTCGCGGGGATCGCCATCGATCCGGGAAAGATCGATGCGTCGCGTTGGACGTACCTCCTTGCCGGCCCGGCGTCGGGCCCGCTCGCTGCGACGATGCAATGCGTGGAGTCCGTGCTGGCGGCGCGAGCACTCGCGCTGGGCGTCGAGATCCGCCGCGGCGTCGCCGTGGACGGACTCGAGGACCATGGCGACGCGGTCGACGTCCATGTCGGCACGGAGTCGTTCCACGCGAAATGGCTCGTCGGCTGCGACGGCGGCCGCAGTGCGGTGCGCCGGCTGGCCGGATTCGACTTCCCCGGGACCGAGCCGGAGTTCACGGCCTATTCGGCCCTCGTCGACATCGCGGATCCGCAGGTGCTGCGCCCGGGCCGCCACGCGACCGCCGGCGGCTTCTACATGAACCAGCCGGGGCGCATCGCCATCGCGGACTTCGACGGCGGCGCCTTCGACCGCTCTCAGCCGATCACGCGCGAGCACCTGCAGGCGGTACTGCGCAGGGTATCGGGCACCGAGGTCACGCTCGCCGCAGTGCACCTGGCCACCACCTTCACCGACCGCGCGCGCCAGGCGTCGACCTATCGCATCGGCCGCGTTCTCCTCGCAGGCGACGCCGCCCACATCCACTCCGCGCTCGGTGGCCAGGGCCTCAACGCGGGGCTGGGCGATGCGATGAACCTCGGCTGGAAGCTGGCGGCCACCCTCCACGGCAGCGCGCCCGACGATCTCCTCGCCACCTACCAGGCCGAACGACACCCGGTCGGTCAATGGCTGCTGGACTGGACACGCGCGCAGGCCGCGATCATGCGGCCCGGCGCCCAAGCGCGCGCGCTCGAGGGCGTCACGCGCGCGCTGGCCGACACCCGCGACGGCGCCACCTGGTTCGCCGAGCAGTCGTGGGGCATCTCGCTGCGCTACGACCTCGGCGGCAGCCATCCGCTCGCCGGACGCAGCGCACCGGACTTCGGGTTCGCCGATGGCAGCCGCCTGGCGGACCATCTGTGCGATGGCAAGGCGGTGCTGGTCGATTTCGGCGTCCCCGCGACCCTGCGTCCCGTCATCGCACCGTGGAGCGATCGCATTCGCCACGTGGCCTGCAACGCGGGCGACGAGCTCGGCCTGGGCGCCCTGCTCGTCCGGCCCGACGGCTTCGTCGCGTGGGCGTCCGCGATGCCGGCGGGCCCCGGCGAGATCGAGCAGGTCGCGACGCGATGGTTCGGGTCGCTCGACTGGGAGCGCATGCGCAACCCGCACGTACACTGTGCGGGCCGTAGCGATAGCCTGAAATGACGACCCCGTTGCGTTTGCCCCATCCCGTCATCGACTGCCACGTCCACGTCTTCGACCCGGTGCACTTCCCCTACGTCGAAGGCGTCTGGTACCGACCGAGCGGCCCGGAGATCGCGACGGCCGAGCAGCTGGGCCACCTGTTCGACGCGCATGGCGTCGCCCAGGGGCTGATCGTCGAGCCGAACTCGGGCTACGGCCTCGACAACCGCTGCATGCTGTCGGCGATCGCCCGCGGCGCGGGACGCTACAAGGGCGTCGCGATGGTGCGCAACGACGCGTCGCGCCAGGAACTGCAGGACCTGCAGGGCCAGGGAGTCGTCGGCGCCGCCTTCAACGTGGCGCTGCTCGGGGTCGATTTCTACCGCGACATCGGCCCGCTGCTGGAACGCCTGCGCGACCTCGGCATGTGGGCCCAGGTGCAGGTCCAGCACGACGGGTTGTGCCCGCTGGTGGACATGCTCGTCGACAGCGGCGCGCCGCTGCTGTTCGACCACTGCGGTCGCCCGGATCCGGCGCGCGGCATCGACCAGCCCGGCTTCGCCGCGCTCCTGTCGCTCGCGGGCAACGGCCGCACCGTGGTCAAGCTGTCCGGCTTCGTCAAGCTTTCGAACGAGGCCTATCCCTATGCCGATGCGCGCCGCTTCGTGGACGCGCTGCTCGAGGCGTTCACGCCGCAATCCCTGGTGTGGGCGTCGGACTGGCCGTTCATCCGCGCGCCGGCCCGCATCGACTACGGGCCGCTGCTGGACCTGGTCACGCAATGGCTGCCGGACCCGGCGTCGCGCCAGGCCGTGCTGTGGGACACGCCGCGCCGCCTGTTCGGCTTCGCCTGACCGACGTGAGCTCGAATCCCGCCGCACCGCCCGCCGCCTCGCCGCGCACGATCCCGTTGATCGTTGCCGCGGCGTTCTTCATGGAGACGCTGGACGGCACCGTCGTCAACACCGCCCTGCCCGCCATGGCCGCCGGGTTCGCAACCACGGCGCTGTCGCTGAGCATCGGCATCACCGCCTACCTGGTCGCGATGGCGGTGTTCGTGCCGGCCGCGGGCTGGGCCGCGGACCGCTTCGGTGCCCGCACCGTGTTCGCGACGGCCGTCGCCGTCTTCACGCTGGCCTCGCTGTTCTGCGGCCTCGCACCCAGCGTGCCGATCTTCGTGGCGGCGCGGATCCTGCAAGGCATCGCGGCGGCCTTCATGTCGCCGGTCGGACGCCTGGTCGTGCTCCATGAGACCCCCACCCACCGGATGATCGAGGCGATCGGCACCATCACCTGGCCCGGCCTCATCGCGCCGGTCATCGGGCCCGTGATCGGCGGCGCGTTGGTGGCCACGCTGTCATGGCGCTGGATCTTCTTTCTCAACATTCCGCTCGGGCTGGCCGGCGTGGCGCTGGTGCTGCGTTTCATCCCGACCCGGCCGCTGCCTGCGCGCAGGCCCTTCGACTCGACGGGATTCGTGCTGACCGGCCTCGCGCTGGCGGCCCTCGTCGAAGGCCTGACCCGACTCGGCGAACGCGCCGGTTCTCCGGTCGGCGCGGGCGCGCTCGCGGCCATCGGCGTGGCCTGCGGCGTCGCCGCGGTCTGGCACGCGCGCCGCGCCGCGGCGCCGCTGCTGTCGCTCGCGTCGCTCGGCGTTCGCACGTTCTCGTACGCCACCGTGGGCGCCGGCTTCGCATCGCGGATCGCCATCAACGCCTCGCCCTTCCTGCTGCCGCTGATGTTCCAGATCGGCTTCGGGATGACGGCACTGCAGGCCGGCGTGATGGTGCTGGTCTACATGGGCGGCAACCTGGCGATGAAGAGCGTGACCACGGCCGCGATCCGACGCTTCGGTTTTCGCGACGTGCTGTTCTTCAACGGACTGCTGTGCGCCGCGACCCTGTTCGCGTGCGGCCTGCTGGCGCCGGGCGACGCGCTGCCCCTGGTCTACGCCGTGCTGTTCGTGGCCGGCATGACGCGGTCGATGAACTTCACCGCGATCACGACGATCGCCTTCGTCGACGTCGCGGCCGATCATCGGGCCAGTGCCAGCGCGCTGGCCACGATGCTGCAGCAGGTCGCGATGGTCCTCAGCGTCGCGCTCGCCGCCTCCGCGTTGTCGCTCGCGCAGTCGTTCCACCCGGGCAGCGGGCTGCTTCTGGCCGACTTCCATCGCGTCTGGTTCGCGGTCGCGGCACTGATGGCGCTGGCGGCGGCCGATGCGCTGAGGCTGCCCGAGGGCGCCGGCTCGGCGATGTCCGCGCGCCGTTGACGCGCCGCATTCACCAGCGCGACCAGTGTCCTGTCCTGCATATGACCGCGAAAAGTCAATCGCGCTTCAAACAGGTCATGGCAAGGCGCGAACCGCAGACGTACCGGTCGGTACGGCGAGGATTTGCAATGCCGCCCTGGCCTGTTTGAAGCCGATTTACCGCAGTCATAGGCAGGACAGGACACTGGCAGGTTCCCCGATTGCTGCTGCGCGGCCTGTCCCTGCGTGCAGGGCGGACCGAGCGCCTCTTCAGGAACAGCTGCCCATGGCCAACGAAAAGCTTGCCGTCTACAAGTCCAAGCGCGACTTCTCGATCACCAGCGAGCCCGCCGAGGGCGGCACGCAAGGCACCGAGGCGCTGACCTTCGTCGTCCAGAAGCACTGGGCCACCCGGCTGCATTACGACTTCCGCATCGAACTCGACGGCGTCATGCTGTCGTGGGCCGTTCCCAAGGGTCCCAGCTATGACACGAAGGACAAGCGGCTGGCCGCGCACGTCGAAGACCACCCCCTCTCCTACTCCAGCTTCGAGGGAACGATTCCCGCTGGACAGTACGGCGCGGGCAAGGTGATCGTGTGGGACGAGGGCACCTGGCATCCGATCGGCGACCCCCACGCCGCGCTGAAGGCCGGCAACCTGAAGTTCGAGCTCCGCGGCCACAAGCTCAAGGGCAAGTGGGCCTTGATCCGCATGAAGGGACGCGGCGAGAAGCAGGAGCCGTGGCTGCTGATCAAGGAGAAGGACGAGTTCGCCCGACCCGCGGCCGAGTTCAGCGTGGTGGACGAGTTCCCGGACAGCGTCAAGGCCGCGGGGCGCGGCCGCAGGAAGACACCGCGGCCCGTCGAAGCGGGCGGGCTGGCCAAGGCCGTGGACGGCAGCGCCATGCCCTCGCGCAAGCGCGGCCGGGCCGGCATCGCTGCCGGGGCCGCGTCGGCGCCGCCTCCGGGTGCGAAGGCGGCGGCGCTGCCCGCGACCTTCAGCCCGCAGCTCGCGACGCTGGTCGACGCGCCGCCGGGCGACCATGCCGACTGGATCTTCGAGATCAAGTTCGACGGCTACCGCCTGCTCGCGCGCGTTGCCGGCGCGGACATCCGGCTGTTCACGCGCAATGGCAACGACTGGACATCCAGGCTCGAGCCGCTGCGCGCCGAGATCGCTCGCATGAAGCTGCCGGACGGCTGGTACGACGGCGAGATCGTCGTCCTCAACGACAAGGGCGTGCCGGACTTCGGCGCCCTGCAGAACGCGTTCGACACCGCGCGCGCGAAGTCCATCGCGTACTTCGTCTTCGATGCGCCCTACCTGGCCGGCTTCGACCTGCGGCAGGTTCCCCTGCAAGAGCGGCGTCGGCTCGTCAAGGACGCGCTCGACAGGGCGCCCTCCGAACTCGTTCGCTTCAGCGAGGCGTTCGAGGCGCCGGCCGAGAGCATCGTCGCCTCCGCGTGCCAGCTGGGTCTCGAGGGCGTGATCGCGAAGCGGCGCGACTCCGCGTACCGATCCGCGCGCTCGACCGACTGGATCAAGCTCAAGTGCAGCCACCGGCAGGAGTTCGTCATCGGCGGCTGGACGGATCCCAAGGCGTCGCGCACGGGCATCGGCGCCCTGCTGCTGGGCGTCCACGACGGCGGCAAGCTCCGGTATGCGGGCAACGTCGGCACCGGCTTCGACGGCAAGGCGCTGGCGTCGACGCGGGCGAAGCTGGACGAGGTCGCCACCGACGCCAGCCCGTTCGCGAAGGGCGATGCGATACCCGGCAAGCCGCACTGGGTGGCCCCGACACTCGTCGCCGAGGTCACGTTCGGCGAATGGACGAGCGCCGGCCACATCCGTCATTCGGTCTTCCATGCGCTGAGGCTCGACAAGGATCCGGCCACTATCGTCCGCGAGAAGGCGACGGCCGCGCCACGCGGCGCCAAGGCGGCAAGCCCGGCCAAGGCCACGGGGAAAGTCGCGAAGGCCCCGAAGGAACCCGTCTCGCACGCGCTCGACACGAAGCTGCGGATCACGAACGCCGAACGCGTGATCGATGCCTCCACCGGCATCACCAAGGTGGAGCTGATCCGCTACTACGGGCTGGTCGGCGCGCTCATGATGCCGCACCTCGCCCACCGACCCGTCTCGCTCGTTCGCGCGCCCGCCGGCGTCGCCGGACAGCTGTTCTTCCAGAAGCACGCCGAGATCGAGAAGCTGCCCGGCATCGCGCAGCTGGACGCCGCGCTCGATCCCGACCATCCGCCCATGCTGGAGGTGGCCGGCGCCGACGGCCTGCTGTCCGCCGCGCAGTGGAACGTGGTCGAGTTCCACACGCAGAACGCGCCGGCGCAGGACTACGAGCATCCCGACCGCATCGTGTTCGACCTCGACCCGGGCGAAGGCGTCGCCTGGCCGACGATCCGCCAGGCCGCCGAGCTGATGCGCTCGTTCCTCGCCGACCTGGGCCTCGTCGCCTTCCTCAAGACGAGCGGCGGCAAGGGACTCCACCTGGTCGTGCCCTTGAAGGCCAGGGCCGGCTGGGACCCGACCAAGGCCTTCTCGAAAGCGGTCGTCGACCATGTCGCCCGGACGCTGCCGCAGATGTTCGTCAACAAGGCGGGCGGCAAGAACCGCGTCGGCAAGATCTTCGTGGACTGGCTGCGCAACGGCCGCGGCTCCACCACGGCGTGCGCGTGGTCGGCCCGGTCCCGGCCGGGCCTCGGCATCTCGGTGCCCGTCGCCTGGGAGGAACTCGGCCATCTGCGCGGCGGCGATCACTGGACCATCCGCACCGCGCAGACGCGCCTGGACGTCGGCAACGACTGCTGGAAGGCCTACGCGAAGTCGGCCAGGACGCTCGATGCGGCGGCCAAGGCGCTGGGGTTCGCCTTGGTTCCGTCCACCAAGCCGCGCTCGATTGCGCGCTGATTGCCGCCGACAGGAAGCCGGCGGGCCACGGCCACTCAGTCGGCCTTGGGGCGCCCGGTCTTGAGGGTCGGGACGGCATTCAGGGTGCCCAGGAAGGCGCGGTCACTCATTGCATTCAAGGCCTGGATGCCGGCGCGCAGCAACTCGCTCTTGCGCGCATGCTGGCCGAGTCCCAGCGCGCGCTTCTTGAGCGCCTCGAGCACCTGGTACTCCTCCTTGGGGATCGTGAAGCTGTCACGCACGAGCTTGGGCTTGTGTGCCTTGGCGGTCCTGGAAGCGGTCGCCTCGGCCACTTCGGGAACCGCCGCCTGCACAGGCGCGCGGACAGGCGCCGGCTTGACCTTCTTCGCCGCGCGTGCCGGCAACGGGGCGGCAGCTGCTTCGACGCCGGAGACTGCCGCGGTCGCGGTCTCCAACGGCTTGCTCACGGTCTTGGGCACGCGCTTGGCGGCGGACAACGGGCTGGGAGATCTGGCCATCGAGGCATCCTTTTTGTATAAACGATTTATACAGTTTATACCGATCTGCCAGCGACGACGACTTGGCAGACCGCCTCACACGTCTCGCTCGGTCGCCGGTGCCTTTGTCACACGAAGGACGTCTCGAGACTGGAAAATCCCTTTGTTGATCACAGGGCGAGGCAGCATGAAGATCCTGATCGTGACGGACGCCTGGTTACCGCAGGTAAACGGCGTCGTGCGTACCTTGCAGATGACGGTGCGTGAACTGCGCGGCCTCGCACATGAGGTGGAAATCCTGTCGCCGGACCTGTTCCGGTCCGTGCCCTGCCCCGGCTACGCCGAGATCCGGCTGGCGCTGGCCAGTCGCCGCCAGGTCCGTCAGCGCATGCTGGCGGCTGCGCCGGACGCGCTGCACATTGCCACCGAAGGTCCGCTCGGCATCCATGCGCGCGCCGTCGCCCTTGAATTTGCCTGGCCGTTCACGACCGCGTACCACACGCGCTTTCCAGAATACTTGCGCGCACGACTGCCCATCCCGCTTGCGCTGAGCTATTCCTTCCTGCGGCGCTTCCATGATGCCGGGGTCGCGACCCTGGCGGCCACGCCCGCCATTGTCGAGGACCTGTCCATGCGTGGCTTTGCGTCACCGCGCCTGTGGTCGCGCGGCGTCGATACCGTCCTGTTCAACCCGGATGGCCCGCGCGAGGCGCGCACCAACGCACCGGTGTTCCTGCACGTTGGACGCATCGCCGTCGAGAAGCAGGTCGAAGAGTTCCTCAAGCTCGACCTGCCCGGCGAGAAATGGGTGGTTGGTGACGGGCCGGAGCGGGTCCGCCTGCAGGCGGCGTACCCGCAGGCGCGCTGGTTCGGCGCGCTGCAGGGGCAGGCATTGGCGCGCGTGTTCCGCAGCGCAGACGTCAAGGTGTTCACCAGCGTCACCGATACGTTCGGACTCGTGCTGATCGAGGCGATGGCCAGCGGCACGCCGGTGGCGGCGTTCCCCGTCGCGGGTCCGCTCGACGTCGTCGGCAGATCCGCTGGCGGCGTCCTCGACGTCGACCTGCGTCGCGCGTGCCTGGCCGCCCTCATGCTGCCGCGCGAGGGCGCGCGAGCGCACGCGATGAAGTTCAGCTGGGCCACGGCCACGCGCCAATTCGTCGATGCCTTGCCGACGATCCCGCGCCCGGTGTCCGCGGACGCCTTGCTCAGCGCACCGACATGACCGCGGTGCACACCCTAGATGGAGCCGTCTCCGGTCCCGGCGTGGCGCAAGCGCGCGCGCCGCGTATCGCGAAGCCGTGCCAGGCAGAGGGTCTGTGACAGCAACTCCAGCGGATGGACGGCGTCCATCAGGTCGAAGACCATGCGCCACTCGGCAAGCACACCCCGCCACCAGCCCAGCTTCTCTGTCTTTCGCGACTGCGTGACCGAGCGCCAGTGCGCGATCGCGATCGGCAGTCGCGCAGCGATGATGCGCTTGTTCATGAACACTTCGATGCCGAAACGCGGCAGCTTGTCGATGTCGTGAAGCACGTCGGCCAGCAGGTGCCTGTCGACGACGCGTTCGCCCGAGACGAAGTCGATTCCCAACCACCGGAACACTGGCAGGCTGTTGCCACGCAGACTCAGGGTCACGGCCGCGCGCCCCTCGAGCACGGGCACGGCGAGCGCCGTCAGGTCGTCGACCTGCAGGCCCTTGAGGTCGGCGTCCAGCAGCATCAGCAGATCGTGGCGCGCCGCCGCGACTCCGGTCGCGACCGCCTTGCTCTTGCCGAGGTTGCGGGCATGCGAGATCAGGCGGACGTTCGAATACCGCGCGGCCACCTGCGCCGTGTCATCGTTCGATCCGTCGTCCACCACGATCACCTCCGCAATCAGGGGATGTGCGGTGGCCACCGCCAGGACGGCACCGATGCGCGGACCTTCGTTGAAGGCGCAGACGATGCAGCTGATACGTGCCGGAACGGTGTGTGACGCGAAGACATTCATGACGCGACTATCGACGACCTTTGTGACACTCTCGCGGCAAGCCAGGCGCCGTCTCGCCGGCGTCACGAAGGCGTCACGCGGGTGTCACGAGCCCATCACGCGCGTGGTGCAAGCTCGGCATTCCGTCGATCAGCAAGCGATGCGCTTCCTTGTTGTCCGCCCCCCAGATGCCGTACTCATTTTCGATGCCTGGCGCGGCGCAGTCGCCGATGCGCATGCGCCCTGCGAAGTTCCCGACCGACGACGCCCCTCTGACCGCCGCACCGGGGCAACTGACGGCATGACGCGCGCGGGCCTGGTCGCGATGGCGCGACGCGTGGGCGTGGGGATCGCATTCGTGCTCGTGGTCGCCGCGCTCGATGTCGGGTTTCGGGACCTGAGCCTGGCCGCGCTCGAGTCGGCGCTGCTGCGTCAATCGCCGATGCGCCTGGCCGCCTGCCTCGCACTGACGGCCGCAAGCTTCGCATGCCTGGCGCTCTACGATGTGGTGGGCGTGCACATCGCTGCGCGCCATCGGGTGCATCCGGGGCTCGCGCTGTTGGCGGGCGCGAGCAGTGCCGCCATCGCCAACACGCTCGGATTCCACGCGGTCACAGGCTCGGCGGTGCGTGCCCACCTCTATCTGCCGGCAGGGCTCAGCGGCGCCGAGGTGGCACGCGTCGTCTCGCTGTCGTGGCTCTCGCTGGTTGCCGGCAACGTGACCATGCTGGCGGGCGCCGAACTCTGGCAGGCGGCGACCGGCATCGACCCGGCCTGGCACGCGACGCTGGGCATCGGCCTCGCGGGCCCGCTGCTGCTGTGGCTCGCGTGGCTCGTTCGCGCCCCGCGCGAGCTCGCCATGGGGCGTTTCCGCTTGCCCATGCCGACCGTGTCGACGGCGCTCATGTTGATGGTACTGGGCGCCGTGGAAAGCGGCACGGCGCTCGGCGCCTTGTACGTGCTGCTGCCGTCAGACCTCGCGCCGCCATTCGACGTGTTCGCCGTGGCAGGCATCGCCGCGGTGATCCTGGGCGTGGTGTCGCACGTGCCGGGCGGCCTGGGCGTGTTCGAGGTGAGCATGACCACTTTCCTCGCCGCACGCGGCCGCGCGGACCTGATGGCAGAGCTCCTGTCGTTCCGGCTGTCGTACAACTTGCTGCCGTTTTCACTGGCCATGCTGGTGCTCGGATGGCGCTCCGGCTGGAAGTCGCTGGCTGCCAGACTGCGAGCTCAAAGACGCAGCGGGCCGTAGCGGGTCAGGTTCGGCGCCTGCGCGCAGCACATTGCGCCGTAGCGTTCGAGCAGCCCGGCCGCGATCGTCGCCGCCTCGGGCGAGACCAGGAACGTGAATCGCGAGGCCGACCCGCGGTTGACGAATGCCGCGGCACCCGCCGGCCGGCCTGCGTTGCGCCAGGCTTTTCGCAATGCGGCGACGAACGCGACAGCGCAGGCGTCGCGTCGTTCACCATCGACGATGATGATGCAGTACCAATGCATGATGGACGCATCTTCGGCACCGGCAGTGACGCCTGCGTGACGATCTGCGCACCGAGACGCTGCGCCGGGAAACAGGCAGGTGCCTGCGCCGCGAGCGCCTTCGAACGACTTTCGGGGTCAATGAGCCTCTGCATCCTTCAGCACCAGCACGCGGAACGTGCCCGGGATGGCTTCGGGACGGCCAGACTTGGCTGCCCCGGAGGCCGGCTGCGGCTTGAAGTCCGCGGTCGGCGAATAGAGCGCGTGTTCATTCGGTTCTGCAGCGATGGTCCGCGCGCCCAGCGCCGTCGGCAAGGTCGCGATCGTCTCGAACCTGCCTGCGCCCAGCTCGGCCACCACGCTGATCGTGCCGTCACGGCCATTGGCGCTGTAGGCCTTGCCGTCCAGCCAGGCCACGCCGTCCGGCCCGTTGCCGATCGGGGCCTGGCCGATCACCCGGCCTTGTGCGGGGTCGCTGACGACCAACACGCCGTTGCGGCAGACCGAGTACAGCCGCCCCTTCGGATCGATGGCCAGGCCGCTCGGTTCCTCGCAGGGCGCGAGGCTGAAGTGGCGTTCGATCTTCAGCGTCTGCGCGTCGAGGACGGCGAGTTCGCCCTTGTCCTCGATGTTGAAGTAGACGTGGCCGTTGCCGTCGACGACGGCGAACTCGGGCGCACCCGGCGCCGGGATCGAGGCGAGTACCTGCAAGGACTTCGCGTCGATGACGGTGACGTCCGACGAACCGCCGTTGAACGCGAAAACGCGGTGCGTCACGGGCTCGTACACGATCGAATCCGGATTCTTGCCGGCCTTCAGCGTCTGCAGCAGCTTGCCGGTGGTCGCGTCGAACACGCCCACCGTGCCGTCCGCGCCGTTGCTCGTGAAGACGCGATTCAGCTCGGAGGCCGCGGCCGCGCCATGGACACCCGGCGTCGGCGCGAGCTGCAGCACGGGCTTGTTGTCGCGCGTGTCGATGACGTCGACGCGTTCGCGATGCGCGACGTAGAGCCGATGCGCGCCAGCGTCGACGCTGACGTAGTCCCAGCGCAGCGGGTCGGGCAACGCGATCGTGGCGACGACCTGTGGCGCAGCGGCGGACGGCGCGACATGCATCGCAACCAGCAGTGCGACCGCGGCCGCGACGGCGTGGCGTCGGCGACGGGACAAGTTCGAGAGTGGCATCACAGCTCCAGTTGATAGGCCAGGAACATCGAGCACCGGTTGGTCTCGATGTGTGTCAACCCGCGGCCGGCCGAGACCAGCAGGTTCTGATCCGACGCGATCTTGACGATCGCGCCCACGTTCAATCCCGCGGCCGACGGCTCGCCGATGGCGGTGGATGTGCGGTGGAACACTTCGGCGCCGAGGCTCAGGGTATCGCCGAACGAACGCTGCGCGAGCAGGCCGGCGAACCAGCTGTCGCGGGCGTCGGGCGCTCGATTGAGAAGACGCGCGATGCCGGCGTCCCAGCTCCACGCACCGACAGATCGTTGCACCCATAGCGGCAGCAGCAGCTGCGCGCGCCCATTGCCGAGACCGCGGCCGGCATCGCCCGTCGGCAGGTCGAGGGTCGGATAGACGGTGGCCGACCAGCCGTCGTCGGGGCGGTCGAGAAACCTGTATTTCACGCCGAGCTCGACATCGCCGAGTCCCGCTTGCGAAGAACCGCCGGCTGGACGATCGAACGCGATCGGCACGGCGACATGGCACTGCGTCTCCGCAGCGCAGCCGACGTTGACCTCGCCCGACGCGCTGCCACCGCGGCCGCCAGAGGTGCGCACCTGCTGGCCGATCAGGTTGATCTCCGCATGGTGGATGTCGACGGGCTCGGGGTCGTCAGTGAGGAACGGCGGTCCGGCGACGGCCGCACTGCACGCGATGCCCGACGCGAGCGGCACGAGGAAGCGCATGTTCCGCTCAGGCCGGGTCGTCCGCGCGCGCCGCGCGCTGCGGAAACAGCACGACGCACAGCACGAGGAGGGCGAGCAGCGCCAGCGACGCGTAGAGTCTGCTGAGCTCGAGGCCGCCTTGCGCGTGCGGCTTGTCGAGGAAATCGCCGAGCGTCGCGCCCAGGGGTCGCGTCAGCACGAAGGCGGCCCAGAACAGCGCCGTGCGCGACAGGCGCGTCCGGAACCAGAGCGCCGCGATCACGATCAACGCCCCGCCGAAGATCAGCGCGGAATGCTCGTAGCCAAGTGCGAGGCCGCCGCGGTCGTCGTCGGCCGTCCAGTCGCCTAGCGCGGTACCCAGCGTCTGCGAGAACAGGATCGTGACCCAGTAGAACCATTCGGCGCGCGACGTGGTGATGCTGCGGATCGACACGGTGCCCTCCACGCGATGCCAGACGAACAGGCTCACCGCGAGCAAGGCCGCGATGATCGCCGTGCCGCCCGGATACTCGAGGCCCACCGAACGGTCGAAGAAGTCGGCCATTGTCGTGCCGAGCGTGGTCGTGGCGACGATCGTGGCCCAGTACAGCGCCGGGTGGAAGCGCGACGCCCGCACCTGCAGCCAGACGAGCGCGACGAAGATCGCCGCGAAGACGCCGGTACCCACGAGGTAGCCGAGGTTCAGCGACATGGTGACCCAGTCGCCGCCGGTCTCGCCGAGCGTGGTCGCCGCCACCTTCGCGATCCAGAAGCCCAGCGTGACGGCAGCGACCTTCGCGGAGGCGGTGGACAAGGCGTGCGGGCGAGCGTCGGTCATCGATGCATTTCAGCGTTCAGGTGACGGCCAAGGGAGCGGACGTGAGCGGACAGTCTCCGATCGATTCGTTAGCTGACCGTTAGCCCCCAAGCTGCGCTGCCGATCCCCATGCCGCGCAGAGCCGGCCTCGCCCGGCCCTGCCCCTTTCGCGCCGAGCCGCGCAGGCAGGACGCGACGCGGCAGGCGTCGGGGCTCGAATTGCTCATTCGGAGCTAAGCATCTGACGCTAGAGTATGCGGATGACATCCATCCGCCTCGAAGCTTTGCCGTCGGTGCCTCGGCTCGTGCCGCATGCGACGTCCCCATCGCCCGGGAAGATCGACCCGGCCGGCGACGCAGGTTGAGGGCCGGACGTGCGCGTGCTGCTTGTCGAGGACGATCAGATGCTGGGCAGCGCCGTGCTGCAGGCGTTGCACGACGCCGCCTATGCCGTCGACTGGGTGCAGGACGGCACGATGGCCTCCGCAGCGCTCGATAGCCACGACTACGAGCTGGTGTTGCTCGATCTCGGCCTGCCCGGCCGGGACGGGATCGAGGTTCTGCGCCGGATGCGATCGCGGGGCGACAAGACGCCCGTGCTCGTGATCACGGCGCGGGATTCCGTGAATGATCGCATCGAAGGCCTCGACGTCGGCGCCGACGATTACCTCGGCAAGCCGTTCGCTGTCGGCGAATTGCTCGCGCGGCTGCGCGCGCTCGTGCGGCGCACGGCGGGGGCGACGACATCGACGCTCACCAACGGCATCCTCTCGCTGGAGCTGGCGGCCAAGCGGGCGGTGTCGAACGGCATTGCCCATGGCCTGTCGCACCGCGAGTTCGCCTTGTTGCAGGCGCTGATGCTGCGCCCCGGCGCCGTGTTGTCACGGGCCCAGCTCGAACAATCGATCTACGGCTGGGGCGAGGAAGTGGAGAGCAACGCGGTGGACGTCATCATTCACGGCCTGCGCCGCAAGCTCGGAGCGGACCGCATACGCAACGTGCGCGGACTCGGATGGCGCGTCGAGCACGCTGGCGCGAGCGGAGGCGAGTCTTGAACAGGTCGCTGCGACAGCGGTTGTCGCTCTGGCTTTCCGTGGCCATCGTTGGCATGAGCGCGGCGACGGCCGGCATCACGTTCTGGATGAATTTCCGGGACGCCAATACGCTTCAGGACACCCTGCTGCAGCAGATCGCCGCGGCGCTGGCGACACAGCCGGTCAGCGCGCCGCGCGAGCACTTCCAGCCGCGTGACGGCGAGGACGCGGAGACCCACCTCGTGATCCGCCCCCTGGGCAGTGTCGGCATCGACCCCAACCCGCGCATCGACGTGCTGCTGCCTGCGAGCCTGCAACCGGGCTTGCAGGACATCGAAGCGTCAAAGGTGCACTGGCGCGTCTTCGTGAGGTTCGACGTCGCCGGCCACGCGTTCGGCGTGGCACAGCGGCAACGGGTTCGAGACGAGGAGGCGCGCGACAGCGCGGTCACCGCACTGGTGCCGATGCTCGTGCTGGTGCCCTTGCTCCTGCTGATCGTCAACCTGTTGCTGCGCCAGGGCTTCGCTCCGCTCGTGGCGTTGTCGGGGGACGTCGATGCGGGCGACGTACGCCAGCTCGAACCGTTGCATGACGAGGGCATTCCTGGCGAGGTCCTGCCTCTCGTCCATGCTGTCAATCGGCTGCTGGCGCGCGTCGGCGGCTTGCTGGAACAGCAACGCCGCCTGGTGGCCGACGCTGCGCACGAGCTGCGCACCCCCGTGGCCGCGGCGCGCATCCAGGCAGACAACCTGGCGCATGCCGACCTGTCACCCGATGCACGTTCCCGCCTGGAATCGCTGCAGCGCGGATTGGCACGCAATTCCGAACTGGTCGACCAGTTGCTGAAGCTCGCACGAGTGCAAGGCACGGCCTCGCAGGCGCAGCAGTCGATCGACCTCGACGTCCTGACCCGCTCCGCGATCGAGCAGACGCTCGAATTGGCGGAGACGCATCGGGTCGACCTGGGTTGCATCCGGCTGGATCGCGCAACGGTTCGCGGCGACTCGATGCACGCCTTCGCATTGATCCGCAACGTCATCGACAACGCGGTTCGCTATACGCCCGCGGGCGGTTGGGTGGACGTGAGCCTGGTGATCGATGAGGGATTCGCCCAGCTTGCAATCGAGGACAGCGGGCCGGGGATCCCGCCGGAATTGCGCGAGCGCGTGTTCGAGCCGTTCTTCCGCGTTCTCGGCACTCGGCAGAGCGGCAACGGGCTGGGCCTCGCGATCGTGCTCAGCGCTGCGGAGGCGCTCTGCGGCAGCGTCGAGTTGACCGAGCGGCTCGATGGCCAGCCCGGACTGCGCTTCGTCTATCGCCAGAAGCTCGCTTGAATCGATCGAGCCCGGCATGGCTTCCGAAGACGACGCGCGGAGCCAGTCTCCGCGCGTCGTTGGCTCATCAGAACTTGTAGCGCGCGCCGATGCCGACTTCGGTCTCGTTGCTGTAGGCCTGGCCGGCACCAAAGTGGTTGCCGTTGCCCTGCGCGTCGCCCAGTACCCAACCGCCGTCGACCTTCATGTAGTCGCCGACCAGGTAGAGGTCCAGCTGACGGTCGACGTGGTACATCCAGGAGGCGAAGAGCGCCTTCTTCGAGCCGCTCGCCGCGGTCGCGGCGACCGCCGCCGTGCTGCCGAACGGGTTGATGATGGTGCCACCCCCGCTGAAGCCGGCGTTCTTGCCCTTCGAGTCGTTGAAGCCGACCGCGATCTCGTTCTCGGGCGTCGGCAGCAGACTCGTCGACACGGTCCACGCATTGTCGGTGCGCGTGCCGAGGCTGTTGCCCAGGCCCTGTTCCGCCGTGTAGTGGATGTAGCCGGCGTTGACGCGGACCATGCCGATTCGGTAGTCGCCACCGATCAGCTCGGATTGATGAATCAGGTCATTCACGTTGGCTCGGTCGTACGACAGGTTCGCGCTGAGCAGGCCCGGGCCCAGCTCCACGCTGTTGAGGGCGATCGAGGCCTCTTGCGTGCTGCCCCTCTTGAAGTCGCCAGGCGTGGATCCGCCATTGCCGACGTCGCCGCTTCCGCCGGCACCCTGCGATCCGAACGCATAGCTCAGGCCGGCGACGATGTGCTCGCCATACTTCTTCTTCCAGACGATCGAGCTGTTCAGACGCGTGCCGTTCGCCGAGCCGGAGTAGAAGATGAACTGCTTGAAGTTGTTGACGTTGGAGTACCCGCCTTCCTTGAGCACCACGTCGGCAGTGCCGTAGGCATCACCCCAGGTCTGGGTGAAGTCGCGCGTCAGCGTGTTCTGGCGGCCGAAGGTCAGCTTGCCCAGGTCGTCGCTGTAGAAACCCATCCACGCGTCGCGATTGAAGAACACGTTGGCCGTGTCCATGTCGCCGGTGGGCAGTTCGAACTCGGTCTCGAGCTTGGAGATCACCTTGAGGCCGGGCAAGCCGATGCGGTCGCCGATGGCCAGCGCGTGATCAGCGTCGAAGCCGAGGCGGTTGCCGCTGAACCAGGCGACCTGGAAGCCGGTGGTCGAACCGCCGCCGGCTGTCTGGTGATTGGCGTGGCTGCCGGTGGCCTCGATCAGGCCGTACATGTGCAGGCTCGTCGTGCCGCTGTTGTACAGCGCGACACCGGAGGGTGCGTCCACCAGCTTGACGCCGTTCTGGTCGGTGGTCATCGCCACGGGAATCGGCGCGGCCATCGCCGGTGTCGCGGGGGCGGCCTGTTGGCTCGTCACCGCGTTCAGGCGTTGCTCGAGCGCATCGAGCCGGGCCTTCTGCGCCGCCTCGGTTGCCTTCTGTGCAGCGATCTCGGCCTTCAGGTCGTCGATCTCGCTCGCGAATGCCGGTTGGCACAGCGCGAGCACGGCCAGCGCGCTCGCGCGCATTGCAAACTTCTTCATGTCATGTCTCCAGTGGTTGTCGCCCCACGCCGGGGGCTCGGTGTTGTCTGGCGTATGAACCCAGATGCTTGAAATCACTTCGGGGCCACGAAGCCCGCGGCCTTGTAGACGGCGTCGATCGTTGGCTGGCCGACGCGCGATGCCATCTCCTGGTGGACGGGCATCAGCGCCTTGCGCCACTCCTCGATCTCGGTTGTCGTGGGCGTGTAGACCGTCGTCTTGCCGCTCGCCCGGATCTTGTCCAACGCCATCGCGTTCTCGGTCGCGGCCAGCGCGTTGGCGTAGGTCGTCGCGTCCTTGACGCAGCCATCGAGGATCGTGCGGATGTCCGGCGGGAGGCTGTCCCAGAACTTCCTGTTGACGATCACCGCGTAGGCCAGGTGGCCGTGATACGAGAGCGTCATGTGCTTCTGCACCTCGTAGATCTTCTGCGTGTAGAAGTTCGACGGCACGCCCTCGGTGCCGTCGACGACGCCCGACTGCAGGCCTTGGTACAGCTCGCTGAACGCCATCACCTGCGGGACCGCGCCGAGCGCGCGCATCTGCGCGTCGAGCACTTTCGACGACTGGATGCGCATCTTCAGTCCCCTGAAGTCGCCCACGTGGTGCAGCGGACGGTTCGCGCTCATGATGTGGAAGCCGTTGTCCCAGTACGCCATGCCGCGGATCCCCTTGGGCTCCAGCTTGCGAAACATGTCGGCACCAACGGGGCCCTCGGCAACGGCATGGAATGCGGCCTGGTCCTTGAAGATGAATGGCAGGTCGAAGACCTCGAACTCCCTGACTCCCAGTGGCCCGAATTTCGCAAGCGACGGTGCGAGCATCTGCACTGATCCGAGCTGCAGCGCTTCCATCTCCTCCTTGTCCTTGTACAACTGGCTGTTCGGGTACACGTCCACCTTGACGCGGCCCTTGGTGCGCTCCTCGGCGAGCTCCTTGAAGCGCTGGGCGCCGTTGCCCTTGGGCGTGTCGGGCGCAACGACGTGGCTGAACCTGATCACGATGGGCGCAGCCTGGGCGAGGGCGCGCGTCGTGCCCGCTTCGGCCAGTGCAGCGGCTGCCGCGAGCAACGCCGCGCGGCGCGATAGGACGTTTTTCATGAGGATCCAGTCTCCGTGTTCGCGGGCACGGACGTCATGGCGTCCACCCGTCAGCCGCCGAGGCTACGAGCGGTCACCCTTCCATTTGCTTTCAGCAGAATTAGCTGAGGGAAAACGTGTAGTCGCTCAAACAACGCCGTGCATGCGACACGCGCCAGGACGCCTTCGCACTCGTAGTATTCGAGGCGGAGACAGGTCTTCAAGAACGATTGGCGGCATGCCATGCGAGACAAAGAGACGACCCTGCGGACGACCCCGGCGCGCGCGCTGGCGGCCGCTGCATGCGTCCTTGCGCTTGCGCTTGCGTGCACGACCCCCGCACGCGCGGCGACGATCCAGCTGATGGTGGGCGGTATCGAGAAGCAGATCTACCTGCCGGCCGCCCTCGCCGACCGCCTGGGCTATTTCAGGGAGCAGGGCCTGGACGTGCGGGTGCTCAGCGACACCTCCGGCGGCCACGCCGAAGACGGGCTGCTCACAGGCAGCGTGCAAGGCGTGGTCGGCTTCTACGACCACACGATCGACCTGCAAACCAAGGGCAAGTTCGTGCAATCCGTGGTGCAGTTCAGCCAGGCGCCGGGCGAGGCCGTCATCGTCGCGGCGCGCAAGGCCGACGCCATCCGCACGCCTGCGGACTTCCGGGGCCACGTGCTGGGTGTCACGGGGCTTGGGTCATCGACGCATCTGCTGATGCAGTACCTGGTCGCGGAGCACGGAATCAGGAAAGGCGAAGTCTCGATATCGAGCGCCGGCTCGGGCGATGTCTTCGCCCAGGCCCTGCGCGACGGCCGCATCGATGTCGGCATGAGCACGGAGCCGACGGTGTCGCGGATGCTCAAGTCCGGCGACGCCCGGCTGCTCGTCGACCTGCGCACGCCGGATGAGGCCGCAAGAGCGCTGGGCGGCACCTATCCCGCAGCATGCCTCTACATGTCGACGCCCTGGATCAGCACGCATCGCGACGAGGTGCAGCGGCTGGTCAACGCGCTCGTGAAGTCCCTGCATTTCATCGCGACGCACAGCGCGCAGGAGATCGCGGCGCGGTTGCCTGCGGACTACATGGCGGGAGATCGTCCGCTGTACGTCAGCACGCTGCAACAGAGCAAGACGATGTTCACCTCGGACGGCCTGATGCCCGCGGGCGGTCCCGCCAACGTGCTGCGGGTCATGCGGCTCGCCGAGCGAACCGTGGTCGGCAAGCCCGTCGACCTGACGCGCACGTATACCAACGAGTTCGCACAGGCCGCGCACTGACGCACCGGACGTTTCGCCATGCGACTCCTGCTCGTGGAAGACAACAAGGTGCTGGCCGATTGGCTCTCGCGCACCTTGCGCAAGCAGCTCTACGCCGTGGACTGGGTCGAGAACGGCGCCGACGCCGACTTCGTGCTGCGCACCGAGGCCTACGATCTCGTGCTGCTCGACCTGGCGCTGCCCAAGCTCGGCGGCCACGAGGTGCTGCGCCGCCTGCGCGAGCGCGGCAACGCGACGCCCGTGCTCGTGCTCACGGCCGACAACTCGACCCGCACCCGCGTCAACGAACTCGATCACGGGGCGGACGACTATGTCGCCAAGCCGTTCGAGGTCGAGGAGCTCGAGGCGCGGATCCGCGTGCTGCTTCGGCGCTCGGCCCACGTCGCCAATCCGCAGATCGCCTGTGGCGACCTCGTCTACCTCGGCGGCAGCCGCGAGTTCACGCTCGCGGGCAAGCCGCTGATGCTGACGCCTCGGGAGAGAACCGTCCTTGAAGTGCTGATCCTGAAGGTCGGAGCCACGGTCTCGAAATCGGTGCTGGGGCAGAGCCTGCCCTCCGTCGAGGACGGCGTGTCGGCCGACGCGATCGAGATCTACGTGCACCGCCTGCGCAAGAAGCTGGAAGGCAGTAGCGCGACCATCGTCACGCTGCGTGGGCTGGGCTATCTGCTGCGTCAGGTGCACGATGGCCCATAGCCTTCGCGCACGCCTGCTCGCCTGGGTGATGCTGCCGTTCGCCGGCGCCGTGGTGCTCGCCGGCGTGGTGGGCCGGCAGAACGCCGAGGCCACGGCGACGGTCGTGCAGGATCGACTGCTGCTCGGCTCCGCGCGCATCGTGGCGGAGCAGCTTCGCTTCGAGGATGGAGGTATCCAGGATCCTGTCCCGCCGGCGGCGCTCGAGCTGTTCCAGTCGGGTGACGTCGACAGCGTCTACTACCGCGTCATCACCAGCGATGGGCGGACGGTCACCGGATATTCCGAGTTCGAGGTATCGCAGGCCCGGCTCCAGCCCGAGACATCGCAGTTCTTCGACACCGTGGTACGTGGCCAGGCGGCGCGGGCGGTCGTCTATCTGCAACCGGTGCTGACCGAGACGGGCATCCAGCCGGTACGCGTGCAGATCGCACAGACCCTGCATGGCCGCTCGGCGCTGGTCAAGAGCCTGTGGATGCAAGCGATGGTGCAGCAACTTGCGGCCCTGGCGCTGGTCGCCTTGCTCGTCTGGCTGGGTCTGCGCAATTGCCTGAAGCCCCTCCTTCGGCTGCGCGACGCCGTCCTTGCGCGCCGGCCCGGCTCGCTGCATGCGCTGGAGATCGACGCGGTTCCCGTGGAGCTGAGCCCGCTGGTCGATGCGATCAACGAATACGCGATCCGTCTCGAGCGCCACACGAGCGTGCAGCAGTCCTTCATCCAGAACGCCGCGCACCAGCTGCGCACGCCGCTGACGCTGCTCATGACCCAGGTGAGTTACGCGATCCGGGCCACCGAGCCGGCGGGACGTTCCGAATCGCTGGCGGCGATCCGCCAGACCGTGCAGCAATCGGTGCGACTCGTGAACCAGTTGCTGACGCTCTCGAGCGCAGAGGTGCACGCGCCAGGCGACCTGCAAGGCGAGGCGGGACGCCTCGACGAAGTGGTGCGCGGCGTGCTCGTGGACATGGCCGGCCGTGCCCAGAGCAAGCACATCGACCTCGGCTTCGAATCGACGGCTGTCGACGTTCGAGTGCGGGGTCACGCGGTGACTCTGCGCGAGATCGTGATGAACCTGGTCGACAACGCGATCCGCTACACACAACCGGGCGGCGTGGTCACCACGCGCATCACGGTCGACGCCGACAGCGTCACCTTGATAGTCGAAGACAACGGGCCTGGCATTGCGCCGGCGGAGCGCGACCGCGTGTTCCAGCGCTTCTATCGCATCGACGACAGCGACTCCGACGGCTGCGGATTGGGATTGGCGATCGTGAGAGAGTTCGCGACGGCGCTCGGTGCAAGCGTGGCGTTGCGCACGCCGGCGAGTGGCGTCGGCGTTGCCGTACAGATCGGCTTCGTGCCAATAGCCAGTACCGCATTGGCCTGATTCGAATCTTGCGCTCGGTGCATCCACTCCAGGTTGCACGGCTGGCGCGATTCAGATCGAGGTCCCTCATCCGGATCCTGCCACGCGAATTCTTAGGCAAGCATTAGCACGCCGTCGAATCGCGACGCGGGACTCATCCTCGCAACAGTCCGTACAGACTCGCGCAAGCTGAGCTGCGAAGTCACGACAACGTCATGCGCGATTTCTACCGTTCGGCCTTCGCTCGAATACGGATGAGATGACGCATGAACCCTGGCCGCTTCACCTGGCTCGCCGCTGCCCTCGCGGCGGTCGCATCGCTGAGCGCGTGCGCGGCGGGTTCGGGCAGCCACTCGATTGCCGTTTCTCCGGCGCCTGACGCAGGCGCGATCGCACAGGTGCTTCTTCCCAAGCCGGATCCGACGCACGTATCGCACGCCGGCGACCTGGTGCCGAGCGTCTACGGCAACGGCGCCAACACCGGCCTGATCGGCCTGACCGGCCGCGTCGAGCTGTCCGCCACCAGCGCCTCGCCTGACGAAAGCGGCCTGACCTCCGTGTTCGGCATCACCGACAGCCTGTTGGCCGGCCGCCCGGCCGCCGACGAGGCGTTCCAGGTGCCAGGGGCATCCGCGCCGGACACCGTCATCCGCGGCATCGAATCCGCGCCGTTGCCGCTTTGAACGCACCGAATTCTTCCCATCCATCGTCTTACCCATCGCGGCACGCCCGCACAAAAGGACCTTTCATCATGATCCGCAAATGCCCATTCGCCTTGAACAAGGTGCTGCTCTCCATCGCGACGATGGCGGCGGCAGGGCCACAACTCGCGCACGCCGACACGGTGGACCTGGGCACCGTCGGCGGCAACGGCGGCGCCGCGGCGCAGACGTCCGTCAACGCCAACACCGGCACCGCGGCCGCGGTGGCGCCGACCCAGGCCAACCTGAGCGCCACCCAGCCGCAGTCCATCATCTCGCGCGCGTTCATCGAGAACTCGACGCCGCCCACCGGCAACTTCAACACCATCCTGGCGATCGCACCCAGCGTCGCTTCCACGCCCGCCACCAACGGCCCGGGCCTGTCCGACCAGAAGATGACGCTGCGCGGCTTCCAGGACGGCGAATACAACGTCACCTTCGACGGCATCCCCTTCGGCGACGCCAACGGCCCGACCCACCATTCGACCGCCTACTTCCCGGCCTCGGTGATCGGCGGCATGGTGGTCGAACGCGGCCCGGGCAACGCCAGCAACCTGGGTTACTCGACCTACGGCGGCAGCGTCAACATGTTCTCGAAGGCGCCGTCGGCGACGCGCCTGATCAGCGCCTACACCTCGCTGGGCTCCTGGGGCACGAACCTGGAAGGCGTCGCCTTCGAGAGCGGCCGCATGGAAGGCAGCGACGCCACCCTGCAGGTCAACGTGCAGCGAATGGACAGCGACGGCTACCTGACGCACAACGCCATCGCCAGCAAGAACCTGACGGTCAAGTACCAGCGCCCGCTTGGCGACGCCTCCTTGCTGACGCTGTTCAGCACCCTCAACTACATCCGCACGGACACGCCGGACAACGTGGACGGCACCACGGTGGCGCAGGTGACGGCGCTCGGCAAGAACTACTCGCTGAACAACGACCCGGGCAGCCAGGGCTACTGGGGCTACAACACCGAAGGCAAGCGCACGGACATGGACTACGTCCGAGTCCAGAGCAGCTGGGGCCACGGCTGGGAGACCGACAACAATCTCTACTCGTACGCCTACACCAATCAGACCACCGCCGGCCAGGACCCCACGCAGTGGAACGGCACCGCGGACGCGTCGCTGCAGTACACCGACATGAACAAGAAGAAGCACACGCTGCCCAACGGCGACGTGCCGGGCTATGACAAGCTCAACGGATACCGCGTCTGGGGCGACATCTTCAAGGCGACCAGGCAGTTCGGCGATCTCGGCCTGCTGCGCACCGGCCTCTGGTTCGAGCGTGCCGACACCTCGCGCCACAACCTCGAGAAGGACCTCACCACCGGCGACATCCTGCCGGGCGTCACCGACACGGCCACCGGCGATACGGCCAACGGCGTGGTGACCAAGAGCAACTTCGCGCACCAGAGATCCGGCTGGCATCAATACCAGCCCTTCGTGGAGTTCGAGTGGGCGGCCGCGCCTGGCCTGACGGTGACGCCGGGCTACAAGTACATGCTCTACGACTTCCACCTGGATTCGGCCATGAACCAGAAGGCGCAGGACGCCCAGCACTACGACTGGACCTATCACGCGTCGCTGCCGTTCCTGACGGTGAACCAGAAGCTGGGCGCGCAGGATTCCGTCTACGCGCAATTCGCCAAGGGCATGCAGCTGATCTTCCTCGGCGCGGGCACCCAAGACAGCCAGAAGTCCGTGCCGGAAACCACCACCAACCTCCAGTTGGGGGCGGTGCACAAGTCCGACAGGCTCACGGTCGACGCCGATGTGTACCTCATCACGGTGAACAACCTGGAGGAGAACGCCGGCACCACCCAGCTCCCCGACTACACGAACGTGGGCGGTGCGGTCTACAAGGGCGTCGAAGCGGAGGCGACCTACATCCTCGGCTACGGCTTCGCGGCGTACGCCAACGTCGGCCTCAACGACGCGAACTACCTTGCCAGCAACGCGAACAAGGCGGACGCCACGAGCGCGGGCTACATCGGTGCCGTTCCCAACGCGCCGAAGTACACCTACTCGCTGGGCGAACTGTTCAACCAGGGCAACTGGGACGAGTCGCTGATGTACAAGCACGTCGGCACCCAGTGCAACACCAAGCTGGGCACCACCGGCCTGTGCGGCGCGACGACCCACATGCCGGCGATCGACAACATCGACCTGAACGCCAGCTATACCTTCGCCGCGCTGCCCACGCCCTATCTCAAGCGCCTGAAGCTGCAACTGAGCGTGTTCAACCTCACCAACAAGCGCACCCTGATCGAGGCGGATGCGCCGCTGAGCACGTCCCAGAGCCAGTGGGAAGCGCCGCGCAGCTTCATGGTCAGCGTCAAGGCGGACTTCTGACCTGGGCGAGACGACGGCAGCCTGTCGGGGCCGTCCCTTTCGTCGTGCCTGAGCCTGAGCCGGCGCCCGCAGCGTCAGCGGCGCCGTCGCCAGAGCAATCGCCAAGGTGCACGCGGCCGTCCAGGGCGCGTTCGAATGTCTGAGTCAGCTTCGGCGTCTAGATCGTGATCTCCGACCGCAGCTGAAGCACCAGCGCGCCGCGTCGCGCGGCATCGGCATCCGGGTGGTTCACGAACTGGACGTCGGGCGCCAGCGTCAGCCAGGATTTCAGCTGCACCAGGTAGTTGATTTCCCACGTGCTCTCGGCCCGGCTGGGCTGGATCCCGGCCATGCTCGCGTAACGACGGTAGGTGCTCCCCTCACGGGCACTGGCCACCGCGATCCCGACCTGGTCAGCATCCCTGCCGAGCCAGCCCGTCGCCACGAGGCCGGCGCCGGCATAGGAGCCGAAACGATTGGTGGCCGTGTCTGCGCAGCCGATTTGCGCAAAGCCCGAAATCCGCTTCTTCGCATCGGCAACGCGGCCGAAGATCCGCCATTCGCCGATGGCGTACGCCCCCTCGCTCACGTGGTGGCCGACGCTGCTGCCGGCATCGTTCTCGCCGGTCGCTCCCGCGTCGGCAAAGTGCTTCGAGTAGTGCCACGCGCCGATAGCGATCTTGTCTTCGTACGTCGGCAACGGCGAAAACCTGCCGAAGATGCGCGGAGCCAGCGGTTCCTCGCCGGTCGCATCGGGACGTCGAAGCATCGACCATTCGACAATCTGGAGCGTGCCGTCTCCCCGCTTGAACAAGGCATGCGAGCCGTCCGGCCGTTCGAACGACGCGCCTTCGACGAGGGCGGCGCGCAGCAGCGCACCGTTGCACGGCCTGAAGGCGAAGCGCAGCGCCGCGGCGGTACGCGGGTAGATGGACGGCCCCGTCGAGCCGCTTTCGGCAAATTCGGGCGTCACGCCGAAGGAGCTGTTCAGGAACAGGCCGGCCGCCTGCACCCGATCGAACTCGCTGTTGAGGTCGTAGATGCCGCCCAGCAGCGAGACGCCGCTCCACTGGAAGTTGTGCTGGATCCAGAACTCGTGCACCGCGGCGCCGTCCGGCCCGTCGACGTTGCTGACGCCCTGCGCATCTCCCGCGAGCTCGCCGAGATGGCCGCCGTGGATGTCGCGCACGTCGAGGAAGGCGGAAGTGCCACGCCACGCCGACGCGGTCGGCACGATCCAGCGCAGGCGCAGGTGCAGCAGCCCGGTGTAGACCGCGCCCTGGCTCTGTCCGCCCTGCGTGACGGCGCCGACGTCGCCGTCATGGCTGAGCGACGGAACGAGGGAGCGTTGATCTGCGTTGCTGGCGTCTGCCGCAGAACCGTGCGGCGGCCAGACGACAGCCAAGGTCGCCAACGCGAGGCGCCACGGCAAGACACGGCGGATGGCTGAGCAAACGACGGCCATGGCCTGTGTCAGAACATTGCCGCGAACATCACGAGCGTCGCAGCCGCCATGGCGGCCGTCGCCAGCCATCCCAGTACGCGCCAGACGGTGGGAAGCTTCAGGTCGCCAACGATCTTCGAATGCGACGCCGCGATCATCACGGCCACCATGATGGGCACGGAGATCACGGCGTTGACGACCGCCGACCAGTACAAGGCCTTGATCGGATTCAGCCCCGACGCGCTGATGCCCAGACCCAAGATCATCGCGGCGGCGAGAATGACGTAGAAGGTCTTGGCGCCGGAGGGCGGCTGATCCAGCCCCTTGCGTACCTGCAGAAGGCTGGCGACGGCATACGCGGCCGAACCTGCCAGCACGGGCAGCGCCAGCAGGCCGGTGCCGATCACGCCGAACCCGAACAGCAGGAAGGCGAACCTGCCGGCGATGGGCTCGAGCGCCTGCGCGGCTTGCGACGTCGTCTCGATGTGCACGATCCCCTTGGCGTGAAGCGTGGCCGCGGTGGCGACGATCATGAAGAACGCGATGAAGTTGGAGAACCCCATGCCAACCGCAGTGTCGACGCGCAGCCGCCGCAGATTGCGCTTGGCCTGTTCAGGAGCGATGCGCAGCGGCTTGTCCGCATCGACGCGCCTGATTTCCTCCACCTCTTGTGCAGCCTGCCAGAAGAACAGGTAGGGGCTGATGGTCGTTCCGAGGATGGCGACGATGGTGGTCGCGTAGTCTTTTTCCCAGCGCAGGCGTGGCATGAAGGTCGACCGGGTTGCCGCCATCCAGTCCACATGGGCCGCAAAGCCCACGCCGACGTAGGCCAACAGCGACAGCGTCAGCCACTTCAACAACTTCACGTAGCGGCCGTAGGGGAGGAAGACCTGCAGCACCAGGGACAACAACCCCAGTGCGATCGTGTACGCGCCCTTCGGGCCGCCCAGGATCATCCCGGCGGAATCGCCCATCGCGTTCAGGTCGGCGCCCAGGTTGATGACGTTGGCGACGACGAGAAGCGCGACCAGGCCCAGCACCAGCCAGCGCGGACAGAACCGGGAGAAGTTCTCGGTCAGTCCCTTGCCGGTGATGCGGCCGATGCGCGCGCTCGCCAACTGGATGCCCACCATCAGCGGGTAGGTGATGAGCACCGTCCATGCAACGTCGTAGCCGTATTGGGCGCCGCCCTGCGAATAGGTGGCGATGCCGCTGGGGTCATCGTCCGCTGCCCCGGTGATGAGGCCGGGGCCGAGCTTTTTCCACCAGGCGTCGTTGTTCACCGTGACGCACCGGAGGGTCGACGGCGACTCGCGCCGGGATACTCGTCTTCAACGACTGCACCATGATTCATTTCAGTCCTCCACAGGTCGAACGCGGCGCTGAACTCGGAGCCCGGGCGCCCAGCCCATGGCACAGCACGGCAACCGCCGTTCCTCTCGAGGAGAGTTATCCGTCCCGAAGCTGACGGCTCGCTCGCGGTCTTGCGCGGCGGCGAGGCCTCACCCGATCGCTTCGGGCATGGCGCCTGCGACGTGGCGGTTGGAGGCCGGAGCCCGCCAGGCTTTGATGGGACACCTGCATCGAGGATGAAATCGGACGCGGGTGTCGAACTGGGCAACGGCGAGACGTGCTTGAATTCGACGAGAAGACTCCAGCGAAGGCGACGTCATCCTTCGACGTCCCGAACTATCGCGGCAAGGAATATGCGATCACATGGTCGCCGAGCTTCGTTCCAAACGAAGCATGTCCGCCCGCAGACGTGACGACGAACTGCTGCCCATCGACCGCATAGGTCATCGGCGTGGATTGACCGCCGGCGCGAAGGCGGTCCTGCCAGAGTTGTTCGCCGGTGCTGCCGTCATCGGCGCGGATGTCGTAGTCCTGCGTCGACGTCAGAAATGCGACGCCGCCCGTGCCATGCCCTGCTGAGGGACGCACTCGGATGACGTCGATGCTGGACTTTTGACGCGAATCAAACAAATTGAAGACTGAGCGACACCGGGAAACTGAAGCTGCATTGAACGTCGGACCTCGCGATGCCGGTCTATCGGCATGACGAGAGGGTTAACCCGATTGGGAGGGCCCGATGGCCAGGCTCCGAGGCCCACACAATCCCTCATGGCCTTCGCGCAATTGAAAATCAGGCTGGGCGCCTTGCTGATGCTGCTAGCCGTCGCGATGGCGTTGCTTGCATTCTTGGCAGCACGGCGACTCGAGGCAACGGCCGCATCAGTCGAGACCGTGTTCAATGACCGCGTCGTCTGCCTTCAGCAGCTCCACACGGTCAGCGAGACCTTCGGGCAAGCCATCCCCTCGACGTTCCGCAAGGTACGAGCCGGTAGCGTCAGCCCACTCGATGCACGCCTGTCGGTCATTTCGGGACGCGGCATCGCGAGGCAGCAATGGCTGGCTTATCGCCAGACCTACCTCACTGTCAAGGAGGCGCAACTGGCAGCGGCAGCCGATGGCTTGCTCCGCGCCGCCGACGAAGCTTCCGCGCATGGTCAGGCGCTCCTCGAGCAGAACGCCTCTGCTGCAGAACTCGATTCGTTCATGAACGGCGAGTTGCCTCGAGCGGCCGACCCGCTGATTGCAGCACTCGATGAACTGGTGGCCAACGAGTACAAGAGCGTCGATGCGAATCAACGCCCGTTCGGCTTCGTTAGCGCGCGAAACTTCTTCGGCATGGACATCAACCCGTTTGCCGTCGACATCGCGAAAGTCACGATGACCGGCCCGATCTCCCGATTTTCGAAGCAGCTCGGACACTCGATCGCATGACGTTTCCTCGTGGATTCGACATCGGTGATCGGTTCAGACACCCTGAGGCCCATCCAAGGCCCAGGCCAGAGCGTTGGATCGATCCTGCCAAGAATCCGGTCAGCGCGCAGGCAGGCCTTCTTCTGTTCGCCGTGTGCCACGGCCGTGGGCCTATGAACTCGGCAATGCGGAGCGTCAACGCAAGGTGAGGATAGCCGCAAGGAACGACGAAATCCGGGGTACTCTGCCGCGGTCAGATCCTCAGGTGGCTGGCCGCGAGGACAATAAGCAGCACGACGCAAAGCACCTTCCAGAACAGGACGGGGTCGCGCGCGATCAGAGGCTTGCGCGCAGGTCGTGGCGCGGTCCGGCTCGATGCGTGCTCTAGTTCGAACACGAGTTCGTCGACGTCCCCAAAGCGGTCTTCGCGCCGTAGGGCGATCGCGCGCAGGACGGCGGCGTCGAGCCAGGCAGGAATCTCGTCGCAGAAGCGCGAGGGCGGTGCGACGGGGCCAAACAGCGGCCTGGCGCCCTGCGGCGTCGCGCCGTGCGGATACTTGCCGGTGAGCATCACGTAGAGCGAAACACCAAGCGCGTACTGGTCGGAGGCCGAATCCCCTGGCAAGCCCTCGAGCAGCTCGGGCGCCATGTAGTCGAGCGTGCCCGGCGTCTCGACCTCGCCGGGGTCTTCGAATCCAGGCAAGCGTGCGATGCCGAAATCGATGATCTTCACGCTGTCGCCCGCCAGCAGCATGATGTTCCGGGGCGTGATGTCCCGGTGGACGACGCCCTGGCGGTGCAGGGCGGCCAAGCCGCGGCCTACCTTGCAGGCCGTTGAGACCGCCTGTGCAACCGTCATTGGTCGTCGCTGGAGCCGGTCATGGACGGTCTCGCCATGCAGGAAGGGCATGGCGAGGTAGAGCCTGCTTTGGCGACCGTCTGCCAGTGCGAGTGCAGTACCCACGTAGGTGTGCGTGATGCGCTGGGCGATGAACACCTCCCGCGTGAAGCGATGGCGATCGTCGGGCGTGGTCATCTGGCCCCTGGGGAACTTCAGTACGACCAGGTCCGGGCCGTCCTCCGCCACGAACAGTCGAGCAGCGGGTGTTTCAGCAAGTACACGCAAAAGAGAGAAGCCGTCGATGGCGTCCCCGGCCACGGGCAAAGGCATAAAGGGCAGCGCCGCCATCCAGGCGGTGATCAGCCCGTGGTCGGCGGCCGGGACTTCGACGATGTCGATCACGATGGCCGTGGCGTTGTCGTGGCTTCCCGCAGCCAGCGCGGCGGAGACCAGCGCCTCGGCGTCGGCCTGGGCCGAATGGCGTCGACTGAGTATTCGGGCAATCTCCGCGCGCGGCAGGGCGCCGTGCATGCCGTCGGTCGAGAGAAGCAGGCGGTCGTGCGCCTCGATTCCCTGAGTCGCCGAGTCCAGGCGCAGCGCCGGCTCCAGGCCCAGGGCTCGCTGCAGGCGCTGGCTGCCATCGGCTTGCAGGGCGACGTGGTCGTCGGTCAGCAACGTCAGGGCGTCGCCCCGCAGGTGCCATGCGCGGCTGTCGCCGACGTGCAAGAAGGTGGCACAGCGGCCGCGCACGACCGCGGCGGTAAAGGTCGATGCGATCCCTCGCAGCGACGGCGAGGCCTGGCCTTGCGCGTGCAGCCAGCGATTGAAGGCGTCCAGAGTGGACATTGCGGCCGGGGCGATCCCGCGCAAGGCGTTGCACGACCGCGTGCCGTCCAGGAATGTGCGTACGGCCAGTTCGGCCGCTACCCGCCCCCCAGCCCCGCCCGCGCCGTCCGCGACCGCGGCAAGTATGCCCTGCAGTTCGGCATCCTTCGTGCTGCCAGGGTCCACTGCGCCGAAGTCCTGGTTCTCGGCGCGTCGGCCCGCCGAGGTGGCGAATCCGATTGCGATGCGGAGCTGGGCGTGCGCACGCATGGCTTCAGCCGCCGATGTCGTCCAATGCGGCGGCCAGGCGCTGCGTGGCGACCTTGAGCTCCTGGACGTCGAGGCTTGCGAAGCCCAGTCGCAGGGCGTCGACCGTTCCGCCGCCGTGCAGGAAGGCGTGTGGCGACTGGAAGTGGACGAGGCGCTCGTGGCCGGCATGCAACAGGCGATCGAGATCCACGCCGGGAAAGCGAATCCAGAAGGCAAGGCCGCCGTCGGGTGGCGTTACCTCGATGCGCGTGCCGAACGCGTGTTGCAGGACCTCGGCGAACTGATCGCGTCTCTCTGCATAGAGCCTCATCATCTTGCGCGTGTGGCGATGGAGCTCACCCGCCTCGATGAACTGCGCGATCGCAGCTTCCATCGCCGGGTCACCCTGGCGGTCCACCATCACAACCTCTGCCGCAATGCGGGTTATCAAGGCTTTTGGTGCCGAGACGTAGCCGATCCGCAAGCTTGGACTGAGCAGCTTGGACAGCGAACCCACGTAGATCACGCACCCCGCGCCGTCGAATGCGGCCAGCGGCAGCATCGGCTGGTGGGTGAAGTGGAAGTCGTGGTCATAGTCGTCCTCGACGATGGCGAAGCCGAATTGCGACGCCAGCTGCATCAGGCGCATCCGCCGTTCCGGCGTCATGCACACCGTGGTCGGAAAGTGGTGGTGAGGTGTCACGTAGACCGCACGCACTGGCTTGCGACGGCATACCCGTTCCAGGTCGGCGACGATCAGTCCCTGGTCGTCGACGCCCACGACGGCGATGTCGGCACCGGCTCGCCTGAATGCCTCGCGGGCGGGCGGGTAGCTCAGGCGCTCGACGACCACTGTGTCGCCCGGCGATACCAGGGTCTGCGCCACCAAGAAGATGCCGTTCTGGCTGCCGCGAGTCAGGCACAGGTTCTCGGCCGAGGACGACAGGCCACGCTCGGCACCGAGCATCGCCGCGATCGATGCACGCAGTCCTACGGAGCCGCGGGGGTCGCCATAGCCTAGTCGCCTGCGCTGCAAGGTGCTGCGAAGGCTGTCGCGATAGGCCCGTGCGAGCGTGTCGACGGGCACATGGCGCAGTTCCGGCGCGCCGTCGTCGAAGGCCAGCATGTCTTGCGGAGCCAGGTCGGCCGTCAGCTGCGCGGCGACACGCGACGAACGGAAGAACGGTGTCTCGGGCATCTTCACGGCCCGGACACGGCCCGCATCGGGCAACGGCAGGTTGTCGGCGACGAAGGTGCCGCGCCGGGTCTCGCTGGAAAGCCATCCCTGCGCCTGCAATTCCGCAAACGCAATGACGATGGTCTTGCGGTTGACGCCCAGGCTTTCAGCCAACTCACGGCTACCTGGCAAAAGGGTGCCCGGCTTCAGCCGCCCGCGTCGAACTTCCTCGATCACAGCGTGGACGATCTGCTGGCCCACCGGCGTTGAGGCTTGCCGGTCGATCACGAGGGAGAGAGGCCAAAGTCGACGCATATCTGGACTACTGACTATTTAGAAACTGGATGGTGTGATGGGCCAGACATTTATATAACCTTTCGTTCATCAAAGGCAAGCAAGGGCCTTCGGGGTGCGTCGACAAGGCGCAACACCCGCGGAGCCGGCGCTCTTACGGAGGAACCATGGAAACCAAGCAACTCAAGTCGAACTGCCTGAGCTTCACCGAACTGCTCTCGCAGGGCGTGGCGCTGATCTCGCCGACGATGACCGCGGCGCTGATCATTCCGGTGATGTTCGGCAACACCGGCAACTGGAGTTGGTTTTCCTATGTGCTGGGCACGCTGATGCTGCTGTTCGTGGCGCAGAACCTGAACCAGTTCGCGCGCCGGTCGGCGGGCTCGGGCTCGATGTACGCCTACATCTGCCGCGGACTTGGCATCAACGCCGGCGCCATCGGCGGCTGGTCGCTGCTGTGGGCCTATATGGGCATCACCCTCGCGGGAGTGACCGGCTTCACGATCTTCGCCGGAAAGCTTCTCGCGATGGCTGGCATTCCGCTGCACCCCTTGCTGTTGTCTGCGCTGTGCGTGGCTGCCGCCTGGTTCTGCGCCTGGAACAACGTACAGCTGTCCGCCATCATGATGCTGGTGTGCGAGGGGCTCTCGATGCTGCTCATTGTCGGTTTGTGCCTCATCGTGCAGTTCCAGCATCACTTCGCCATCGACACGGCCCAGTTCGACGTCTCGACCTTCCCGGCCAGCAACCTGGGCCTGGGCGTGGTGGTGGCAATCTTCAGCCTGGTGGGCTTCGAGAGCGCCACAGCCTTCGGCGACGAGGCAAAGGATCCGCTCAAGACGATTCCGCGCGCGGTGACCATGAGCCTGCTGATCTCGGGCGCCTTCTTCGTCGTCGTGACCTACACCATGGTAATGGGCGTCCGCGGCTATCAAGACACACTCGACAAGCTCGACGCCCCGCTCAACGTTCTGGCCCAGCTTTCCCACGTGGGCATCCTCCAGGTGCCACTGTCATTGGGCGCGATGGTCAGCTTCTTCGCCCTGTGCCTCTCGTGCATCAACGCGGGTGCGCGCGTGCTGTACACCATGGGGCGCCACGGCATCGTTCCGCCCGTGACCGCGACCGCGCACAGTAAAAACGCGACGCCGCACGTGGCCATCACGCTTCTGTCCGCCGTTGCTCTCGCCATCGCCCTGGCAGCCGCGCTGGCTCATGTCGCCACGCTCGACCTGTTCAACTATGCCGGCACATGCGCGGCCTTCGGGTTCATCGTCCCCTACGCGCTGATCACCATCGCCGCACCGGTCTACCTGCGTGCCATCGGGCAACTGCGCAAGCGCGACATTGCCTCGTCCGTCGCGTCGCTGGTCTTGCTGGCCATCCCTGCCATCGGCAGCGTCTACCCGGTGCCCGCTGCGCCCGTGAATGCCTTTCCCTACTGGTTCCTGGCCTATCTCGGCGCGGGACTGGGCTGGATCCTGCTGTTGCACCGTCGCCTGCCCGGGACCGCGAAAAGCATCCGCGACGACCTCCAGGTGAATCACGAACGCTTTGCCGCCGAGGTCGAGGGCCTGGGGTCGCGTTGATCCGATGACCATGCCCTTTCCCTCCCAACGGCATCAAGTGACGCTCGCCACGATGCGCCGGGCCTCGGATCGCACGCTGGTCGTGACGCTGCGCCTCGCCACTGGCCACAGCTTCATGTTCCGGGCTGGCCAGTTCGTCGGACTGGAGGCAGCGGACGGCCGCCCGCGGCACTTCTCCATCGCGAACCCCGAGCCGGTGGGCGACGAGATCGAGCTCCACGTCAACCGGGTACCCGGCGGAACCTTTACCGGAGCACTGTTCGACGCGGCGCAGATCGGCGACACGTTCTGGATGACGGGGCCGTTCGGCGATTTCGCCATTGCGCCCGGCGCTGCCTCGGACCTCATCCTGGTTGCGGGAGGAACGGGCTTTGCGCCCATCAAGGCCTGCCTGCTGCACTTAGCCTCCCAGGCCCCGGACAGCCGTCGATCGCCGCGCACCATCCACCTCTATTGGGGCGCGCGTACCGCGGCCGATCTCTACGACATCGCCAGCGTCCACCACCTCGCCGAGCGGCTGCCGAACCTGCGATTCGTGCCAGTTCTCGATCAGGGCGCCGCCGATGCCAGCGCTCGCCACGGCCCTCTGCACCGTGCGGTCGTCGACGACTTTTCGGACCTGTCGGACTTCGAGATCTACGCCTGCGGCGCGCCGGCCATGATCGATGCACTGTCGCACGCTTGTGCTTCCGAGTGCGGCTTCGATCCTGCGCGCCTGGTCGCGGACGTCTTCGTCGCGGGCACGACGCACACCGATGCAGGTCGACCGGACGGGCGCACAGTCGACCTCGTGCTGGACGGGCGCGAGGGGCGCAGGACGGTCTCCGGCGTGGAGGGCGAAGCGCTGCTGTTCGCCCTGAAGCACGCCGGCGTCCCGCTGCAGGCCACGTGTGGTGGCAAGGGCGCCTGCGGAACCTGCCGTGTGCGCATAGCACCCGAGTGGCGCGATCGACTCGCGCGACCCGCCAAACGCGAGGCGCGCCTTCTTGACTTTATCGGCGCCGAGAAGGGCGACCGCCTTTCATGCCAGATCCTGCTCGCGGCCAATCTCGGCGGCCTCGAGCTCCAGACCCCGTTTGACAACCCAGGAGAACCCCAGTGACCGCGACCGTGCTTGAAAGATCCCCTCTCGAGAAGGTGGGCGATGCCTACTCCCCGGACCAGATGTTGAAGGTGCGCAGCCTTACAAGGCAGGCCATCAACGAGATCGCGGCGCGCGTGAAGCCCGGCATGGTCGAGGAGGACGCCGTCGACATGGCACACGACATCCTTGCGGAGCATGGCATGGTGCGCGGCTGGCACGACGTCTACGTTCGCTTCGGAACCAACACGACCAAGACCTTTGGCCAGGCGTCGGACCCCGGCATCGTGCTCGGCCCGGACGATATCTTCCTGATCGACATCGGCCCGGTGTTCGAGGCGTGGGAGGGCGATGGCGGCGACACCTTCGTCACGGGCGCCAACCCGGAGATGGCGCGGGCTGCCGCCGACGCGCGCCAACTGTTCCACGTCGTCCGAAAGAAGTGGGCGACGGACAGTGCCACCGGCCGTGCGCTGTACGACTTCGCAGTCGAGCAGGCGCGGGCGCTGGGCTGGGAGCTGAACATGGATCTGTCTGGCCACCGCATCTCGGAGTTTCCTCACGAGGCTCACTACAACGGCCCTCTGGCGGACATCGACTTCACGCCGACGGCCGGCCCGCTGTGGGTGCTGGAGATTCACATCCGCCATCCGCATGAGAAGTACGGCGCCTTCTACGAGGATATGTTGCTCGCCGATAGCGACTTCGAGGACACGTCTCATCTTGCGGCCTGAATCGGAGTCATGACTTGAAACACGCCATCGCCGTTCGCCACGTCCATTTCGAGGACCTCGGCATCCTCGAACCCGTCTTGAAGGCGCAAGGATACAAGGTGCAGTATGTCGACGCGACGACCGACGACCTGGCGGCGATCGACGTCGTTGCGCCCGACCTGGTTGTAGTTCTCGGCGCACCGATCGGGGCGTTCGACGAGGCGGCCTATCCCTTCCTCTCAGCTGAGCTCGACCTTGTTTCACGCAGGCTCGAAGCTCGCGGCCCGTTGCTCGGCATCTGCCTCGGCGGGCAACTGATCGCGCGGGTACTGGGTGCCGAAGTGAAGTCGATGGGCGTGAAGGAAATCGGCTTCTCTGCGCTCACGCTGACCGACGCAGGACGGGACTCCCCGCTCGCCAGACTTGGTGACACTCCCGTCCTGCATTGGCACGGCGACCAGTTCGGAGTTCCGGCCGGCGCCACACGACTCGCGTCCACCGAGGTCTGTGCCAACCAGGCATTCAGCGTCGGGCGCGATGTCTTGGCATTGCAATTTCACATTGAAGCCGACCCTGCCAGGCTCGAATGCTGGCTTGTCGGACACGCTTGCGAACTTGCCCAAGCGGGCATCGATCCGCGTGAGATTCGTCGCCAAGCGTCGGAATGCCAGCACCGCCTTCTGGACGTGGCTCCTGCCGTCATCGGGGATTGGTTGGGCTGGGTGTTTTGACCCGTCGGAAAAATGGCGGTCAGCGCCGCAGGTCAGCGATCACGCTCAGTGAGCGATACCTTCCACGCAAGGCCGTGATTTCCGCAGTCGTTTAGGTTGTTCGACATCTGCCAGCGCGTCGCCACGAGGCACCGGACAGCACGGGTGAGAGGGCAAGGTTTGGACAACCTGTCGAGGGAGGAAACTGTCGTGGTCAAGTTTTTTCGGACGGTTCAGTAAGGGAATTTCGATAGTCAATGGGCGGCAGCGCGCTGTTGCTCGTACTGGCTGGGGGATCGATAGCCCAGCGTCGAATGCAGGCGCACGGGGTTGTACAAGCCATCAACGGAACACCCATATTACGGAGTCGCGAGTCGTTCGCTATCGATGGCATCCCTGGTTTGATCGGGAAGTCTGGATTCATCGAAGCCGCGTCGGCGGAGATCAAGTAGTCGTTCAGTGCTCTCAGTTGGGTGCTTGGGGCCGAGTGGGAAGAATCCTTGGACACCTAACCCCACAACGCACAGGAACCTAGAAATGCCGCTAATCGCTTACGCCGAAGATGGCTCTGAAGTTGAATCGTTCGACGTTCCTGCCGACGTGTGGCGCACGTGGAGAGCTCTTCCCGTCGGAGCATTCAAGGTTGGCCCGTATCGATGGCCCGCCGTCCTAAAACGGTCGCCACTCGGTCTGCAATTTTTCGCCCATGCGCCAGGTTGCGAAGCAACGACCGAGCCGGAGACCATCTACCATCAGCTCGCCAAAATCGGTCTTGTCCGAGGGTTGAGGGCTGCGGGGATACCAGCGCGCCTTGAAGTGGCGGGAAGCACCCCTGACGGTTCAGCGTGGCAGGCCGATGTTCTGGCACAAATCGGCGGCCGGACAACTGCGCTAGAGGTTCAATGGTCGCATCAGCACTGGGACGAGTACCGTTTGCGCACCGAACGGTACGCGGCCAGTGGAGTTGATTGCATCTGGGTGGCTCGCGCTTCCCAGCGGAATGCCATCTACACACACCGCGCGAAATACTGGGTGCAGCTGGGACATCCCAGGAACACCATCACCATCGGCCGCGGCCTCTTCGACATGCCGATGGTGTGGATAGACAGCCCGAAGACACCAACATCCCCAGGAGATTTGAGGATTCAATCATTTCTGCATGATGGAGCGGTGTGGGTCACGCCAGAGCAGTTCTCGGGCGGGCTAGCAAGAGGGGCGTTTCACTACGCGCCAGGGAAGTTCGGCTCTGAAGACTGGCGGTTCGACCCGGCCGTTGCAGGAATCATCCCAGCTGGCCACTTGCCGAAAACGTAGGCGCCGGATACATCGCCTGGAAGGCGTGCAGCGAAAGAAAAAGGCCCTGGGCGGCGATGCCATCCAGGGCCTTCTCTCAGTCTGTTCAAACCTGAGCAAGTCGCTCGGGTTTCAAAGTATTCAACAGGTATTCAACAAACGGCAGTTCTGGGGAAAAGTGAACTGCTGCTGAAACGCTAAGTACCTGATTTTAAAGAATAAATTGGTCGGGGCGGCGGGATTCGAACTCGCGACCCCTTGCACCCCATGCAACCCTTTTAGCGTCCTAGACGCCCGTATCATCGTCCTATAATTCTGATATCCTCATTTAAATCAATAACTTAGCTTATAACACCGTCCACAGGCGTCCCTCAACGTACACTTAGAGCCTAGACAACTGTGGGGGTAAATGTGGGGGTAAAGCCAGGACAGGGAGCCAAGATCAAGATTTCGACCGTGACGGGCCTTCAGGCATTGCGGCCCGAAGACGACGGCAAGAAGGTGAGCCTCGGCGATTCCATGGTCGGCGTTGTTGCCGTTGGGCGTGACGGCGTGGTCAGCGTCCGCGTGACTTGGCGCTATCGCGTCAACGGCAAATCCCGCGAAACATCCTTGGGAACGTGGCGCGGCAAAGATGGCATGTCGCTGAAGGCCCTGCGCGATGAGCGCGAGCAACTCGCCACGGGGCTACGGAACGGTATCGACCCGGTGGAACGCAAGCACACCGAGCGCCTCCGCGCGCAGGCCGATGAGGAACAAGCACAGGCCGACGAGCGCACCCGCATGCAGCGCATCGCGGAGGACGAGCAGAGGCGCCACGGCGCAGCCGCAGCAGCCGCGCGCCGGATGACAGTCCGCACCTTGTTCGGCCAGTGGCGCCGCGTGGAGCTGGCGCCCGCCGTCGCAACCGACGGCACTCGGACCGGCCGCAAAGACGGCGGTGCATGGGTCGAGGCGTCGTTCGAGCGCCGGCTGTTCCCCAAGCTCGGCGACGTAGCCGCTGAGGACGTGCGCAAGGCCGATCTGCTCGCCATCATCGACGAGTGCAAGGCCGCCGGCCAGCGCCGCACGGCATCAGTGTTGCTCACGGATATGCGCCAGATGTTCAGCTTCGCGGCCATGCGGGAGATCGTCCCGCGCAACCCGCTGGAGGGCGTCAAGCGCGCCAAGCTGGTGGGCAAAGAAGTCGAGCGCGAGCGCGTGCTCAGCGTGGACGAGATCCGTGCTCTATGGAAGGCCGTCCCCGGCGCAGGGCTCGGCCCGCGCAGCGCAGCGGCAGTGTGGCTCATCCTGGCCACGGCCTGCCGAGTCGGGGAGGCTATGGCCGCTCGGTGGGAGCACGTCAATCTGGAGGCGCGCACTTGGTACCTACCCGAGACGAAAAACGAGCGCGACCACACCATCCACTTGAGCGCGCTCGCAGTGAGGCAGTTCGAGGCGCTGGCGGCGTTGCGCGAGGTGCGCGACGGCGCTCTGCTGCCTTGGGTGTTCCCCAACTCCGTGGGGCGCGTGAACAAGAAGGCGCCGGACCAGTTGCCCGACACGAGAGGCCGGGTCGCGGGGCCCGTGGACGTGAAGTCGTTCGGCAAGCAACTCGCCGACCGACAGCGGCCCGAGGATCGGCGCATGTCGGGGCGCAGCAAGCACACCGAGGCGCTCATGCTGGCTGGCGGGCGCTGGACGGCCCACGATCTACGCCGCACCGCAGCCACGCTCATGGCCGGCGTGGGCGTCTCCACCGATGTGATTGACGAGTGCCTCAATCACAAGCTCGCGTCCAAGGTGGCGCGGATCTATATCAAGGACCGGCGCCTCGCCGAGCAGGCCCGTGCGTTCGACGCACTCGGCGTGCGGCTGGAGGAGATCATCGCGGGCGCGACCTAGCGTTCGAACGGCCTACTCCACTCGCGCGCACTTGAACCCTGCGCCGCCGAGCATCTCAGGAAGTCCGGTCGGACCAACCATGTGGAGGACTCCGAGGACAGCCGTGACGCGCTTACGACCAAGGGCCAGCCGCTTGAAATGCGGCAACCACGCGGCGTTACGCGCCCGCACGACGTTGCCGGCGGTAACGGGCGTTATCGCTTCATAGTCGCGCAGGAGTTGCTCGGACGCAGGCAAGTCTTTGGCTCGCCACGCCCGGACCATCTTTCCCACAACCTGCCGCGCCTCATCAACGTTATTCAGAACGTACTCGAGCCCTGCCACCTGCTCGGACAGCGGTCCGGATGCGAACGATCCGATTTGCGCGTCGGGCGTCTCGAAGTAGTGAGCCGCCTTGCCCTTGGCCAAATCGCGCACGGCCTGGTCAACGCCGGGATAGGTAAACCCATCGGCCTGCGCCATCCTCACAGAAAGCTCGAGACCGAGCGCCCAGGGGCGGTATCGCTCGATGTCATCGGAGAAGCCCAACGCCGAAAGCGCCGCGCTAGCAGCGGCAACCAGTTCGGGCCGAACGGAGTCGCTGAGCTTGGCGCCCTTTGGCTGGAAACGGGGGCGCTGGTCGGGCTTGAGATTGAAATTCGTCTCATACGCCACTGTCTGCGCGCCACGGACTGCACGTTCGATGACTTCGCTCAATTCGATTGGCCCATCCGCGACGTGCACTGTCCCGATGATGTTGAGCCCCGTCCCCTCCACCGTCCAAAGCATGTGGCGCCCTCCCCGAACTGTTGGCGGCCATCGTACCCGCCTTGCCGCCGGTGCTATCGAGGCCGCCAAGCTCAAGGTGTGGCCAGCAACTTGCGCCCCTCCTGATCAAGCGACCGAATCGACCAGTTCCATGAACCTCGCCTTGATCGCCGCGGCCGTCTTGTCGATCATTATCAGGAGCATCTCGCACTCCCCCTTCGTGATCTTCATAGCGGGATAGGCCTCAATCGCAGACGGGAACGGGCCGATCTTGATCGGCCGCAACACGCGAGCCTCCACTGTTAGCGCTGGCGTAGATCCGCGCTTTTTCGCTGGCCAGGACGCGGTTTTCTGAGAAGCAGCGCGAGTCCTCCGATCCTCAGGGCGAATGGCGGCTCTGAAGGCGTAGCAGTCGTGCCGATCTGCCGCTGGTGCGATTGGCGTTCATTTCCACGAGGATCGACCCAGCTCGAATCGAAGTGACGGGACGATGTCCGCTGTCGGGGCGCTGCGGTCATCCGAGTCGTTTGGCGGCAAAAAACAGGGGCTGTGCACTGCCGTCGGAACTGTTTGAACGTCCTCCGTCCCGCCCGGCCGCTTGAACGACCGCTGCGAGGCGGCCTGGTCGACAGCTGTCGACCCACAGCCGTCATGCGCGCCACATAACTGGGCGCCGGATACCTGACGTTCATATGGTCGAGTTGCGACCCTGCGCAAG
>Ga0302157_10000152_pt1 | contig 90184 bp, 90 predicted proteins | sample I_Bog_N3_3_FD_193502 | JGI IMG/M metagenome (GOLD analysis project Ga0302157, IMG submission 193502) | Peat permafrost microbial communities from Stordalen Mire near Abisko, Sweden - I_Bog_N3_3 | ecosystem: Environmental > Terrestrial > Soil > Wetlands > Peat | place: Sweden: Abisko, Stordalen... | reverse complement strand
CAGCAGCCGCGCGGCGGCGGCGGGGTTCGCGCGCACGAACACCGCCGCTTCAACGATGGCGCGCGAGAAGCGTCCGAGCGCGTTGCCCTTCTCGAGGATCGTGTCGGGCGCCGCGGCATAGCCGACGTTGACCACGTCCTTCAATGTCGGGTGATAGAAGATGCGCATCTTTTTGCCGGCGACCATGAACGGAATGAACTCGTAATACGGAAACGCGGCCGCATCGACTTGTCCGCTCGCAACGGCATTGAACGCTTTATCCTCGTAGCCGATCGGCACGAACGAATAATCGGTCGGCTTGAGCCCGGCGATTTGCAACGCCGACTGCGTCGTCATCGTTCCCGATGCGGCCGCGCCGAGCACGTGCACGCCGATCTTCTTGCCCTTGAAATCGGCCAGCGTCTTGATCGGGCTCGTATCGAGCACGGCGACGACGTACGCGAAGTGCGCCGAGCGCGTGAGGAACATCATCAAGTGCCGGTCTTGCTCGTAGGCGGTCAGCACCGGCTCGATGCCGATCGGGCAGATGTCGCCCTTCTCACTCGCGCAGTAGTCGACCGCATCCGCCGCTCCGGCGACCAGAATCTTGGTCACCGTCAAATGGTGCCGCTTGTAGAAGCCGGCGCCTTCGGCGACGAGGTCGAGCGTGTCCATCAAGGCCGGCGTCGTGCGGCCCAGCACCACCGTGAGCGCGTCGTCGGCCGACGCCGGACGCGGCGCGGCGAGCGACGCGGCCAGCACGCCGCCGGCGATGAGGGCGGAAACGAAACGGCGGGCCTTGTTCATGGGTGGGCTTCCTTAGCGCAGTTGCTTGGAGAGCGCGTCGATCGTCGCATGGTCGAACGCGTTGGCGAAATCGATGAATTGATCCGTCACGACCTCCGAGGCCGGAATGGCGGTCTTCGTCACGCCGACGTCGGTCAGCAGCTGGATGTAGGGCTGCAAGCCGGTCAACGAGAGCGCGCCGATCGTCCGGCTGGCGGGATCGCCGGCCGGCAGATCCGGATCCCAGACGGCGAGTTCCGCCGCGACCGTCTTGACGTCGTCCTCGGTGAACGCATCGCCCCGCGCGGTCAACATCAGCCGGGCCGCACCGGCCGGGTTATCGTGCACGAGCAGCGCCGCCTCGACGATCGCGCGCGAGAACCGGGCGATGTCGTTGCCCTTGGTCGCGATCACCGTGGGCGAGGCGGCGTAGCCGACGTTGGCGACGTCCTTGAGGGTCGGATGGTAGAAGATCCGCAGCTTCTTGCCCGAGACGATGAACGGGATGAGTTCATAGGAAGGGAAGGCGGCCGCATCGACCCGGCCCGAGGTGACCGCGTCGAAGGCCTTGCGCTCGTAGCCGACCGCCGTGAGGGTGTAGTCCGCCGGTTTCAGGCCATAGTACGCGAGGTTCGATTCGGTCGTGAACGAGCCCGACGAGCCGGGGCCGAGGTCGTGGACGCCGATGTTCTTGCCCTTGAAGTCGGCCGGGGACTGAATTGGGCTGCTGTCGAGAACGCTCAGGACGTAGGCGAAGTGCCGTGCCCGCGAGAGGAACAGCTTGAGCCGGATGTTCTTCTCATAGCCGGTCAGCAGCGGCTCGATCCCGATCGGGCAGATGTCGCCGTCGCCGTTCGAGCAAGCAAGCGAGGCCTCGTAGGCACCGCCGGTCACGAACTTCTTCTGGACGATCAGGTGCTGCTGCTTGTAGAACCCTGCTCCCTCGGCTACCAAGTCGAGCGTGTCCATGAGGGCGGGGATGCCCTTGGCCAAGACGACGCTGACCGTGTCGTCGGCCTGCGCCGGGCGCCCGGTCGCCAGCAGGGGCAGCAAGGCCGCCGCGACGGCAACGGCGCGCAGCCGGCGTGAATCCCAATTCAAAGGAAATATCCTCCCCTGTAAGTGCGGCGTGAACTCGGAGATGGTAGCCCACCGGATGCAAGCCGGTCAAGGTTCGCCGCCCCCCTCCACGGCGCCGCGCGAAGTCGAGCCTATAAGAGGAAGAGCGCGCCCACCCGGTTGAGCGCGCTCGATCCACCGCCCAATTCCGGCCGCCTCGCGCGCTTGCTCGAGCGGGCGGCGGATTGCCCGCCCAATGCTCTGTTTAGCCTGTTCTTAACCAGGAGTTTTGTGCGTTTTGTCAGCATTCCACGTCACATCCGGACGCTCGGCTTGCCGACTGACAGGATTCTACCCTGGTCTAGTTGACGGGGTAGAAGGATTTATTTAACATTCCAGCCATCTAGGCAACGTAACACCCCACCGGATTACCCAGGAGGGTTTCCCAATTGGTCCCATTACATCTGCGGGCGGCAGCAGCCGCCCTCGGCATCGTGCTGTCGACCAGCATGATCGGCGCGCTTCCCGCCGCCGCTGCCGATACTCCGGGCGCTAGCGCCCCCGCCGTCACCGCTCCCGCGGCCACGGTTGCCCAAGCTTCGTCGGATGACTCGGACTCGTTTGCCGACGTTCCCGCGAACCACTGGGCCTACCAAGCCGTGCAAGAACTTGCGGCAGACGGCTATATCAAGGGTTATCCCGACGGCACGTTCCGCGGCAACCGCCCGCTAACGCGCTACGAAATTGCAGCCATGACGGATCGCGCACTTTCCGCGATCAAAGCGGCGCTCATCAACGGCGACGACGTGAACAAGCGCGACATCGATGCTCTCAAGAAGCTGATGACGCAGTACGCCGGCCAGTTGAAGGACGTCCAGACGCAGGTTACCGCCATCAAGGCGCAACAGGCGGCCTTGGCCTCGCAACAGACGACGCTCTCGTCGACGGTCTCGACGCTCACCAAGCAAGAAGCCGCGCTGCAGGCGCAGGCGAATGCCACCGCAGCGGCCATCCTCAAGAACCGCGGCGGCGTGCAGATCTCCTATAAGCCCGCCACCGGCCTCTTCGACACCGAAGTCACCAACGGGCCCTACGCTCGCGCGGCAGGTACGAACCTCGCCGGTGCGGTCGTCGCGGCTCCCGGCGGCTGGTACCCGGCCACCGCCGCAAACGGTCCCGTCTCGTCGGGATACGGCTACAGCCTGAACCCGGTCATCCCGGGTGCAAGCCTCGGTCAGAACTTCACCTACGGCGCCGGCCAGAACCAGAACACCAGCGTCGCCGGTTCGCATTCGCAGGGCACGATGGAGCTCGGCATCAAGCCGTACATCAAGGGCAACCTCGACTCGCACTTCTCCTATGAAGTTCGTCTCGCGTGGACCTCGAGCCAAGACAGCCCGCTCGGTACGTCGGCTGCGACGCCGACCTACTGCACGACCTACAGCATCACGGCCAGCGCGTCGTGCTTGTATCAGGACGTGAAGAGCAACGACGCCAACATTCCGATCACCCTCGACCGCTTCTTCATGCAGTGGGCGAGCGGCGGCGGCTGGATCGTGACTGCCGGTAAGACCGGCGGCGCGGGCGGCGAGGGCACGCGTAACTTCAACCAGGTCATCGGCTTCGGCAAGCGGACGAACGGCTTCAGCCTCGAGTACCGCAACCTGAAGACCGACTGGCTCGAAGCGGCCATCTCCGGCGGTAACCCGACCGGCCTCGGCTCGCTCGCACTCGCTACCGCCAACAACGCCAACACGGCGACCCCCGGCGGCGTGATCTGCACGACCTCCGCGACGCCCGGCCTGACCAGCGTTGCGGGTATCAACCCCTACTGCAACCAGCAGGCACTCGAAATCTCCTCGCACATTCAGCTGTACGATAAGGACACGCTGACGGCGGTCGGTTTCGCCAACACCTCGCTGAACAACAACCCCTGGACCTACTGGGATGCCGGCGCCGGCCTCTGCGCAACCTCTGCCCTCAACCAGGCAGCGGGTGTCGCGGCTTCGATCGCCGTCAATCGCGCAGGCTGCGCGGCGGGCTTCCCGCTGTTCAACGCCACCGGTGCCTACATCACGGCGCAGGGCAAGATCTCGTATGACGATATCTGGTTCTCGCAGGTGATCGGCAACAAGGCGCTGCACCAGCAAGCCATCCAGTACGACTACGGCTTCCGCCCCGGTATCGATCCCTTCGCCTCGGCGAACGGTGACTGCGGCTCGTCGAAGTGCAACTGGACGAGCACGACCTCGCAAGAGTTCACGTACGTCTTCGCCAGCAAGGGCAACATCGGATGGGGCCCGACCGCCGGTTACGGCACCACCGGTGCCGGTACGGCGAACTCGAACGTGATCTACGCGTCGGTCGACTTGACCGGCCTGAACGGCATCGTCTACCCGCAAGGCCCGAACGGCCCGTGGGAAGGCGTTGGCGACAACCTCACGATCGGCAGCTACACCGGTACGCAGCTTGAAGCGCTCCAGTACGCTCACTGGTTCAGCGACAACTTCAACCTGAACATCGGCTTCGTCCACCAAGGGACGCTGCCGCACACGACGATCCCGATCGGCGGCACGGGCTGCCCGGGCTGCTACGTCGACCACATCAACACGAACACCCTGTTCGTGAACTCGTGGATGGCGTTCTAGTCTGACCCCGCTGCGGGAACGCCCGTAGCAAAACCAAAAAAGAAGCCGGCGGTAACTCCGCCGGCTTCTTCCATTTTCCGGAGGCTCAATCGTGTCCGACACCGCCCTCGACAAACTCTACGCCGTCGTCAAAGATAAGCGCGCCATCGTGCCGCCGCGCATCGTCACCGACGTGCCGCGCTTGCCCGACGCCCTCCTCGAGCGCTACAAGCAGCTCTACGTTCCCGACATCAGCGATGCGATCGGCACGCTGTACACGATGGACGCCGGTATCCGGCCCTTCTACGAGCCGATCAAACGCGTCGTCGGACGCGCGTTCACTTTGAAGGCACCGCCCGGCGACAACATCAGCATTCACGGCGCGCTCTCGCTCGCAGGCCCCGGCGACGTGCTGATCATCGATTGGCGCGGTTTCACAGGCGCGTGCGGCTCGGGCGCGCTCTCGCTTACGAGCGCGATCTCGCGCGGGATGGCGGGGCTCGTCATCGACGGCGCGTGGCGCGACATCGACGAAGTGCGCAAGCTCGATTTCCCGCTCTTCAGCCGTGGGAATAGCCCGTATTCGCCGGTCCGCCGGCGGCCCGGTGAGATCAACGTTCCGGTTGCCTGCGGCGGCGTCGTCGTCCATCCCGGCGATCTGATCGTCGGCGACCGCGAAGGCGTCGTCGTCGTCCCCTATGCGTATGCGGAACGCGTCGCCGACGCGCTGACGCCCTACGACGGCCCGCCGGCACTCGAGCAGTGGCTGGTCGGACGCGATACCACGCAGGCGAAGCTCAAGGATGCCTATGCGAACTTCGTCGCCGAGCTCGGCGGCCCGTAACCGGCGATGCCGACCCCGCAAACGGGCATCTTCGCGCTGGGCGATATCGCCCACATCTATCTCGAGTTCGTGCTGCTGCCGGGGGCCGATGCGACGGCCTTCGTGCAGACGGTCGTCGACCTGGACGGACCGCGGTCGACCCTCGGCGGCGTGAACCTGGTGATCGGCTTTCGACCCGAGCTGTGGCGCGCCGTCGCGCCCGGCGACACGCCGGCCGAACTGTCGGGCTTCAATGCGCCGTTGCCCGGTAGCGGTGACTATACGATGCCCGCGACGCAAGCCGATCTGTGGCTATGGATCGCCGGCTCGGCATACGACAACGCGTTCGACAACGCCCGCGCCATCATGACGGCACTCGCGCCGTTCGCGCGGCTCGAGCGCGAGCTGAGCGGCTGGGGTTACCGGCACAGCCGCGACCTCACCGGCTTCGAAGACGGCACCGAAAACCCGGGGCTCGCAGTCGCGCCCATGATCGCGACCGTTCCCGACGGCGAACCGGGAGCGGGCGGCAGCGTGCTGCTCTTCCAGAAGTGGCGCCACCGCGCGACCGAGTGGGAAGCGCTGCCCGACGCAGCGCAAGAACTCGTGATGGGCCGGACCAAGGCCGACAGCGTCGAGCTGGATGAAGCGATCATGCCGCCGACCTCGCACGTCAAGCGCAACACGATCGAAGTCGACGGCGCCGAGCGCAAGATTTTCCGCCGCAATACGTCCTACGGCAACGCGGCGGAGTTCGGCACCGTGTTTGTCGGCTTCAGCAGCGATCAATGGCGCCTCGACCGCATGTTGCGCCGCATGTCGGGCGCGGAAGACGGCCTGCGCGATGCGCTGACCGACTACTCGACGCCGCTGACCGGCGCGTACTACTTCGTGCCCTCGCTGCAGGCCCTGCAGCTTTTTGCCGGCGAGGACGCGTGAGCGCCCCGGCGTGGCCCGAGCTCGACGTCGCGTCGTGGGCTCCCACCAAGAAGAGCCTGCATCTCTACACGCAGATGCTCGGGAAGCTCCGCCTCGCGCTTTCGCCGTCGCAGCCGAACTGGATGTTCACCGCATTGCAGCTCACCGCGCGAGGCGTCACGACGGGGCCGCTGCCCTACCGCGCCGGCACGGTGCAGGCGACGCTCGACGTGTTCGCAAGCGCGCTGATCGTCGAGACGAGCGACGGGCGCAGCGAGCAGGTCGCGCTCGTCCCCGCGCGCACGGTCGCCGCGGTCTTTGCTGCGTTGCACGATGCGCTGGCCGCGCTCGACGTCGACGTGACGCTCACGGCGATCCCGCAAGAGGTCGCCGACGTCACGCCGCTGGACGCCGACACGCGTCCGGCCGCGTACGAGCCCGCCGCCGTGCAGCGGTGGTTCGCCGTCCTCAGTGCGACGGCCGGCGTGTTCGAGGCCGCCCGCGCGCCGTTCTTCGGCCGCACGGGCATCCAGTTATGGTGGGGCGCGCTCGATCTCGCGCTGCTGCTCTTCAGCGGCAAGCACGTCCCGGCGCCGACTACCCGCGGGTATCTGCTGCGCTACGATCTCGACGCGGAGATGCTCAACGTCGGCTTCTATCCAGGCGATGAGGGCGGCGCGCCGTTCTTCTACGGCTACATCTTCCCGCAACCCGAAGGCGCGCCGCAGCTGCCGGTGCCCGAAGGCGCGACGTGGTCGACGCAACTGAGCGAATGGGTGCTGCCGTACGACACCGTGCGCGCGGCGGCCGATCCCGCGGCCGCGCTGCGCGCGTTCGTGGATACGCTCTACGCGTTGTGCTTCTCGGCCGCCGGCTGGGATCGCGACGCGCTCACGTACGCCGCGCCGAAAAAGCGATGACGGCGCCCGCACCGCGGCTGCACTACGCCTACGTCGTCGCGGCGCTGACGTTCGTGCTGCTGATCGCGGCAGCCGGCGTGCGCTCGTCGCCGACGATGCTGATCCAACCGCTGGAATCGGAGTTCCATTGGACCGCGGCCACGATCTCGGCCGCGATCGCGCTCAACCTCGCGCTCTTCGGCTTCGTCGGACCGTTCGCGGCGGGCATCTTCGAGCGCTTCGGGGTGCGGCGCACGATCGCGGCCGCGCTCGCGTTCATGGCGCTTGCTGCGGCGGCGTCCAGCGCGATGACGCAGTCGTGGCAGTTCGTCGCGCTCTGGGGCGGCGTGATCGGCGCGGCCGCCGGCGGCATCAATCTGGTCGCCGGCGCGACGATCGTGAACCGCTGGTTCTCGACCAACCGCGGCACCGTGATGGGCGTGCTCACCGCGAGCAACGCCACCGGACAACTCGTCTTTCTGCCGCTGTTCGGCTGGCTCGTCACGCAGTGGGGCTGGCGCGTGGACGTGCTGTTCATCGCGGTCGTGTGCGCGGTGCTCGCACCCGTCGCGCTGTTCGTACTGCGCGAATATCCTGCCGATCTGAAACTCGCTCAACTCGGCGCGAGCGCGGTCGTGGTCCCCGAACGCCCGCGCGGGAATCCGTTCGCCAATGCCTTCGTGGCCCTGCGCGACGGCGTGCGTACGCGCGACTTCTGGTTGCTCGGCGGCAGCTTTTTCGTGTGCGGCGCGAGCACCAACGGTCTGATCGGCACGCACCTCGTGCCGGCCTGCGGCGATCACGGCATTCCCGAGGTGCGCGCGGCCGGATTGCTGGCGGCGATGGGCGTCTTCGATCTGATCGGCACGACGCTCTCGGGCTGGCTCTCCGATCGCTATAGCAGCCGCTGGCTCCTGTTCTGGTATTATGGACTGCGTGGACTCTCGCTACTCTATCTCCCCGCCGCCTTCGGCATCGCGAGCATCGGCCTGCCGATCTTCGCGGTGTTCTACGGGCTCGACTGGATCGCGACGGTGCCGCCGACGCTCAAACTCATCGGTAATCGCTTCGGCGCCGCGCGCGCGCCGATGATCTTCGGCTGGATCCTCGCCGGGCACCAACTCGGCGCGAGTTCCATCGCCTTCATCGCCGGCGTTATCCGGACCGATTCGGGCAGCTACGATGCCGCGTTCGTCCTCTCGGGCGGACTGTGCATCGCGGCCGCTCTGCTCGTGCTCTTCGTCGGCGCCGCCCGCGCGCCGCGCGCGACCCCGGTGCCCGCCTAACATGGCCGCATCCAACGACCTCGCGCCGGAGGAGATCGACGAGCTCGTCGATCTCGAGCGCGCGCGACTCCACATGCGCGTGTATACCGATCCCGGCGTGTTCGCAGCGGAGATCCGGCGCATCTTCTATCGCACGTGGCTGTTCGTCGCGCACGAAAGCGAACTCCCGAACGCGGGCGATTTCACGACGACCTACATGGGCCTCGTTCCGGTGATCGTCTCGCGCGACGCCGGCGGCGAGTTCAACGTCATGGTCAACCGCTGCCTGCACCGCGGCACGACGGTGTGCCAACACGAGCGCGGTAACGCGACGGTCTTCCGCTGCGAATACCACGCCTGGACCTACGATCTGCGCGGGCGTCTGATCGGCATCAGCCGCCCGGGCGGGTATGCGCCCGAAGAACTCGCCGAATTCGGCGCCGGCCTCTCGCCGGCGGCGCGCGTTGCCACCTATCGCGGCTTGATCTTCGCGAGCTTCGCGGCCGATGGGCCGTCGCTCGACGAGCACCTGGGCCTGGCGAAGCCATACATCGACGAGTGGGCCGACCAGTCGCCGGCGGGCACCGTCGCGATCGAAGGCGGCGTTTGGAAGCACGCCTACGGCGGCAATTGGAAACTGCAGGTCGAGGGCAGCAACGAGGGCTACCATCCGGAGTTTCTGCATCGCATTGCCGGCAAGCTACGCGAGCGCATGGGCTACGCGCAGTACGGATCGTGGTTCGAATCGTCCGCCCGCGGCATCGACCTCGGCGGCGGCCACAGCGTGATGGAGTTCCCCGAACTCAGCGTCGCGCCGCTGCCCGAATACGCGGCGCTGCTGGAAGCGCGGCTCGGCCCGGCGCGCGCGGAACGCGCCCTCAAAGCGTCGTGGCGCATGCAACTCTTCCCGAACCTCGCGTTCGCGCCGACGAACTTGCGCGTGATCCGGCCGATCGCGGTCGACCGGACCGAGGTGTGGCAGTACAACGTCGGCCTGCCGGACGTGCCGCCCGCGGTTACCGCGGCACGCACGCGCGGCGAGCAGACGTTCTACGGCCCGGCCGGCATCGGCAGCGCCGACGACCTCGAGATCTTCGAGCGCATCCAAGAAGGCTGCCAAGCCGCAACCAACGCGGACCTCAACCCCTACGTCTGGTTCAACCGCGGGTTGCGCGGTGAAACCCGCGGCGAGAATGGCGAGCGCATCGCGCATACGACGAGCGAAGTCGAGCAGCGCGCGATCTACTATGCTTGGTCGGCGTGGATGAAAGGTGCGCTGCGTTGAGCGAGGAGCACTTCGCGCAGGGCATCGCGCTGATGCGCGCGGCGCTGGGCGACGCCGCGGCCGACGCCGCGCTCGCGCGGCATGCCGCGGCGCTGACCGACGGCACGGCGGAACGCGTCGACTTCGCCGTCGAAACCGCCTGGGGATTCATGCTGCACCGGCCGCAGTTGAGCTTGCGCGACCGCGCGCTGATCTTACTCGTCAACGACATCGTGCAACTGCGGCGCGAAGCGCTGCGCGACCACGTGCGGCTCGGGTTGCACGCCGGCCTCACGCGCGCCGAGATCGACGAAACGCTCTTCCAGCTCGCGCACTACTGCGGCTATCCGACGACGCGCGAAGCCGGCGCGATCGTGCGCGAACTCTACGCCGAGCTCGACGCGTAACCGCTTCGCCCGCCGGCATTGCGGGTATATACGGAGCATGAGCGTCGGTGCAGTCGGTCCGGTCGGTGGCAGCGGCTCCGTGTATGCGGTAAGTCCGTACCTCAACGGTGTTACGCGCGCATCGGATGCCGTGACGGCGGCGGAAACCGTTACCGTTGCCGCTGCGGCAACCGCCGCACTGCAACTCCAAGCCTCGGCGGCCGCCTCGCACGCGCAAGCGGCGGCGATCGCCGCGCCGGTGACCCCGTTCGCCAACCCGGCCATCGCGCAGATCGCGCAAAAGACCGACGTTAGCGGTGCGCTTGCCGCATCGGCCCCGGCGCCCGCCGACGCCGTGCTCCAGGGCGACAGCGGTCTGCTCGTGCAATCGTACGGCGCGGTCGCGCTGATCGAACCGCCGCTGGCGCTCGCGCAAATCTATACGCAACCGGTCGTCCCGGCCATCCCGCCGGTGGCGCCGGTCACGCGCATCGCCCGCACCGAGCTTCGCGCCTACTAGGCGTACTCGGTCCGGCCTTTGTAATCGGCTTCGATCGCATCGCGGAACTGCGCGAGCAGTTCTTCGATCGTGCCGCGCGCGATGCGCGCGCCGACGACCGCGTCGAAGAGTTGCCCGGGCACTCCGCCCGGCGCGTCGTAGGTGCCGTCGATCGTCATCGCGCACGTGGTCTCGCCCGTCGCGTCGGTATGCAGCTTACCGGTGAAACTCGGAAAGAGACTGCCGTCGGGCTCCCACGCGATGTCGAGGTGCGCGGGGCCGCCTTCTTCAGGCAGATAGTCCACGCGCACGGTGACGTCGCGCTCGAGCTTCAAGCCGCCGAGTTGCTTGATCGTGTAGCGCAGCGGCAGCACGGTGCCGTCCTGACCGCGCCCGAGATCCTTCACGTACGTGTTTAAAAAGGCGACGGCGAAACCGCTCGGCGCCTTGACGTCCATCGAGACCGTTAACTCGCGCACGCGGAGTCCTTGGGCAGACGGCAGGCTGCTCCTACCGGGCCTGATAAATGACGCTCGATGACCGCTACGGCAACGGCTGCCAAGCCCTTCTTCCGCGCCGACCACGTCGGCAGCTTGCTCCGGCCGCCGGAGGTCGTCGCCGCCCGCGATGCCGCAGCACGCGGCGAACTCGCTGCCGCGGCCTTACGCGCGGTCGAAGATACCGCGATTCGCGAGGTCGTCGCCGGGCAAGAGGGGGTCGGCCTCGCGGTCGTGACCGATGGTGAATTCCGGCGCGAAAACTGGTACGCCGACTTCATCGGGCGGCTCGCCGGTGTCGAGATCCGGGCGGCCGAGCAGAACCCGGCCTTCGCCGGCAGCGACGTCCACTACGTTCCCAAGAACGTCGTCACGACCGGCCCGCTGCGCCGGCCCGAACCGATCACGGTGCGCGACTATACGTTCCTCGCCGGGATCACGCACGCCACCGCCAAGATCACGCTGCCGTCGCCCTCGCGCTTGCATTTTCACGGCGGCCGCAGCGTCGTTTCGCTCGATGCCTATCCCGATATCGAGACGTTCTTTGCCGACGTCGTGCGCGCGTACCGGGCCGAGATCGCCGATCTGGAAGCGGCCGGCTGCCGCTACATTCAGATCGACGATCCGCTCTTCTCCTACTTCATCTCCGACCGGCTACGCGCCGAGATCGTCGCGAACGGCGAACGGCCCGACGAACGCCTCGCGCGCTACGTGCGCCTGATCAACGATTGCATCGCCGAGCGGCGCCCCGACACGGCGCTCGGCATTCACGTCTGCCGCGGCAACGCGCGCTCGACCTGGCTTGCGGAGGGCGGCTACGAGCGGATCGCCGAGCAACTGTTCGGCGAGTTGCGCAACGACCACTTTCTGCTCGAATACGACGACGACCGGTCGGGCGATTTCGCGCCGCTGCGCTTTATGCCCAAAGGCAAACGCGTCGTGCTCGGCCTCGTCACCTCCAAGCACGGGCAGCTCGAGGATCGCGCGACCTTGCTGCGGCGCGTCGAAGATGCCACCCGCTACGTCCCGCTGGAGAATCTGGCGATCGGCCCGCAATGCGGCTTCGCGAGCGTCGTCGAAGGCAACATCATCACACCCGCCGACCAGTGGGCGAAACTGCGCCTGATCGTCGACGTCGCCCGCGAGATTTGGTGAACGCTATGGATACGCTTGCAATTCTGGTCGGCGGCGGACCCGCTCCGGGCATCAACGGCGTCATCGGCTCCGCGACGATCGAGGCGATCAACAACGGCCTGCGCGTCATCGGCCTGCTCGACGGCTACCGGCACATCGCGCGCGGCGATACTTCTCACGCGCGCGAGCTGACGGTCGACGACGTCTCACGCATCCACTTCACCGGCGGCTCGATCCTGCGCACGTCACGCACGAACCCGGCGAAGGATCAGGCCACGCTCGAGAATTGCGTGCGTTCGCTCAAGCAACTCGACGTGCGCTATCTCGTGTGCATCGGCGGCGACGATACGACCTACGGCGCGACGCGCATCGCCGAGCTCGCCGCCGGAGCGATCGGCGTCGCGAGCGTGCCGAAGACGATCGACAACGATCTCCCGCTCCCCGATAACGCGCCGACGTTCGGCTTCGAGACGGCCCGCGCCGTCGGCACCGGCATCGTCGAGAGCCTGATGGAGGACGCGCGCACGACCGCGCGCTGGTACATCTGCGTGAGCATGGGCCGCAAGTCGGGCTCGCTGGCGCTGGGCATGTGCAAGGCCGCCGGCGCGACGTTGGCCGTGATTCCAGAAGAGTTCGACGATGCGTCGTTCAGCTTGTCGGCGGTCGTCGACACCTTGGTCGGATCGATCCTCAAGCGCCGCGCCTCGGGCCACGATCACGGCGTGGCCGTCGTTGCCGAAGGGATCGCCGAACGCCTGACGGCCGATCAACTCGAACACCTCGACGGGGTCTCGCGCGACGCCTACGGCCACGTTCGGCTCGCCGACGTGCCGCTGGGTTCCGTGTTGCGCGATGCCGTGCGCAAGCGCCTCGACGAGCTCGGCGTGGACGTCACCGTCGTCAGCAAGGATATCGGCTACGAGCTGCGCTGCGCGAAGCCGGTGCCGTTCGACGTCGAGTACACGCGCACGCTCGGTTACGGCGCGGTACGGTATCTCTTACGCGGCGGCAGCGGCGCGCTGATCGCGCTCTCCGGCGGCCGGGTCACGCCGATGACACTGGCCGATCTGCAAGATCCGCAAACCGGGCGCGTGCGCGTGCGCATGGTCGACGTGAACACCGAAAGCTACGAGGTCGCGCGCTCGTACATGATTCGCCTCGAGCCCGAGGATCTCGAAGAGCCCCAGCTCTCGGCAATCGCCGCGCTAACCACGCTCGCGCCCGCCGCCTTCCGGACGGCCTTCAGCCCGATCGCGCGCTAGCGCGTGTGGGCGCAGGCGTGCGCTTGCTGGGCGTGAGTCGTCGCCGCTGGGATCGTCCCGCCGTCTTTGGAGAGCGGGACCTCGACGACGGGCGCGGCTTGCGCCTTCCCGGTGATCGGGTTCACGGCGTTCGGGACGCCGGCGGAGGCGATGCAGCCGCTCCCGCTCATCGTTCCGGCGGCGTTCCCGTGGCTCGCCGGGTTGGTGAACGTCAGCGGCTTCGCGGAGTGCATCATGGCGTTATGCTGGTACGGCTTGGGGCTGGCCGTTTGCGCGAACGCCGGAACGGGCAGCAACGCGCCGCCCAGCAGAAGCCCCATGAGCGCGACGAATCGGAACATGCTTCGATTGTACCCCGAATTAGCGGAAAACAACCGTCCGGGGGCCGTTCGGGAGCACGCGCTGGGCGACGTGGTACTTGACCGCCCGGGCCAAGACCATGCACTCGATATCGCGGCCGATCGCGACAAAATCCGCGACCGACGACGCGTGATCGACCCGGGCGACGTCCTGATCGATGATCGGACCTTCATCCAAGTCGCTGGTGACGTAGTGCGCGGTCGCGCCGATCAACTTCACGCCGCGCGCGTACGCCTGGGCGTAGGGATGCGCGCCTTTGAAACTCGGCAGAAACGAGTGGTGGATGTTGATCGCGCGGCCGCTCAAGCGCCGGCACACGCGGTCGGAGAGGATGCGCATGTAGCGCGCGAGCACGACGAGGTCGATCCGTTCGCGCTCGACGATTTCCAGCAGCCGTCCCTCGGCCGCTTCCGAGTCATCCCCGGAGACCGGGATGTGGTAGAACGGGATGTCGTACGACGCCGCCAGCTGGTAGAAGTCACGGTGATTGGAGACGATCGCGGGAATTTCGACCGGCAGATCGCCCGACCCATAGCGAAAGAGCAGATCGTTGAGGCAGTGCCCGTGGCGCGAGACCATGATCGCCAGCCGCGGCTTGACCGTCAAATCGCGGATCTCGAACGTCATGCCGAAGCGCGCGGCGATCGTGCCGAAACCCACGCGCAGCTCGTCCGCCGCGACGCCGCGTTCGGCCGGGCACCGCGGGTGCGCGAAGGCGACGCGCATGAAAAACCGGCACGTATCGGGATCGCCGAACTGCGCGCTGTCGATGATGTTGCAGCCCGCCTCGAGCAAGAAGCCCGAGACGGCGTGCACGATCCCGATCGTATCCTCGCACGAAAGCGTGAGAACGAAGTCGGCCCCGTGGGGCAGCAACGGGTCGCGAGCGAGCTCGGATTGGACGGCCATCGGCCTATCATACCCGAGGCTTTGCCCCGGCGCCAGCGCCCGGCGCCCCGTGCAGCGCCCAGACCTCGATCCCGTCGTCGTCGGAGCGCAGCGCGTACGCCGGGTGGGCGTGGACGTACTGCGTCAGGATCGGGACGAAGTACGACGTCGGCCGGGTCGTATCGATCACGACGAACGCGGGCGTGCCGCGTAAGCCCTCGACCGCACCCGGATAGAACCCGAGATGCGAGTAGGCTTCCTCGTACGCACCGATGGTCGCATCGCGCGGCAGGCTCGCGAGCACGCGCGTCAACGTCGCATCGTGGGCGTTCGGGATGCTCAACCGCACGCGCCAATGCGTTGGGCTCGCGAGCGTGAGTTGCAGCAGACACAGCACGAGCGACGCCGTCACCGCCCAGCGCGCCCGCCGCTCGGGCGCGATCGTCGCGACGCCGTAGGCGTATGCGACGAGCACGTACCCGATCCAGACGCCGGCGTAGTGCGTGCCGTTGGTGACGAGAATCGTATACGGCGACGCCAGCAGTTCGGCGAACGGCGGCAGCGCCAACAGCGCCAGCGGCGTGCGTAGCGGCAGAAACAGCAACGGCAGCAGCACCTCGATCACGTACGTCAGCCGGATCGGCGAGGTGATCGGCGCGACGTCGAGCGTGGCGTGTTTCCAATCGTAGAAGTACGATCCCGTCCAGTGGCCGCCCGCGGCGGGCCGCAGCACGCCGAAGTAGAGCGCGAAGGTCGCGACGCTCGCCGCGGCGACGATCAGCCCGTTCCGCCGGTTGCCGGGTTCGCTGCGATACCGCCACGCCATGAACAGACCGGTCGCGGCGACAAACAGCGCCTGGTCTTCTTTCACCGCGAGCGCCGCGATCGCGGCCAGTGCGATCACGGCGGGCTTGCGCGCTTCGAAGCCGTACAGCAACCACACCGTCGCCGCCGGCGCGAAGACGTTCTCGAACGGATCGCCGAAAATCAAACCGGCCAGCGCCGGATACAGCAACGCGACGAACGCGACGCCCAGCGCGAGCCCGGGCGACATCAAGCGCCGCGCGAGATAGAACATGCCCGGTCCGACGAGGGCGCCTGCGATCGCGGGCGCGACGAGCAGCGGCAGCACCGTCTGCGCCGGGTCCATCAGCGGTTGGAAGAGCGCGTACACCGGCGAGAAGTGCACGCCGAAATGGTTGCCGCCTTCTTCCATGTTGTGATACGCCGGGAAGCCGCTCGCGATCGTCTGCACGAAAATTCCGAAGTCGCCGTTGGCGTGATAAGAAATCCACTTCCACCAATTGAGGAACGCGAAGATCGCCGCCCACACGGCGGCGGCGATCCAGATCGTGCGCGCGGGCGCGCGCATCACCCGCTCGCGGCCGCCGCGCGCAGGACGTCGAGCGTCAATGCCGCGCTGCGCTCCCAGGTGAACGCCGCCGCCTGCACCGGACCGCGCTCGCGCAGCGCGGCCGTCTCCTCGCCGTCGTGCACGAGCCGTGCGAGCGTAACGGACCACAGCGCCGCATCGCGCGGTTCGTCGATCCACGCCACCGCGTCGCCGCCGACTTCGGGCAACGCCGCGGCGCGCGCGGCGACCACCGGTACGCCACACGCCAGCGCCTCGAGCAGCGGCAAGCCGAAGCCTTCGTCGAGCGAGGGCACGGCGACGAGCCGCGCGCCGCGATAGAGCGTGGCGAGCTCGTCGTCGCCGGGGGCATTGGCCACCACGGCACCCGCGGGCACGACGGCCGGCGCGCGCGTGAACACCAGCGCCACGTCGGCGGCCGGGAACGCGCGCTGCCACGCGGCGACGAGCGTGGCGACGTTCTTGCGTTCGTCGTGCGCGCCGACGTGCAAGATATACGGCCGTCCGTCCGGCAACACGTGCCGCGCGCCGGCGGCGGCAAACGGCGCGCCCGTCCCGAGGTGCACGACCACGATGCGCTCCCGGCGCACGCCGAGCCGCCCGGCGATTTGGTCGGCCATAAAACTCGAATCTGCGATGATCCGGTACGCGAGCGTCGCCGTGCGCAACAACGGAGATTCCTCGCGCATCCGCACGCGCGCGTCCGTGGCCGGAAACGCGAACGGCACGACATCGTGGACCGTCGTCACGCACGGTGCGGTCGCGACCAGATCGGTGCCGTTCGACGGGCTCCAGAGCACGCTCGCGTCGGCCGGAACGCGTCCGGCGACCGCGTCGATCGGCATGCCCGCCGCCGCCGCGATGCGGCGCCGCGGCGCGAGCAGACCGGGCGCGACGAGCGTCAGCTTCACGTTGGGGGACGCGGCGAAGCGTCCGAGCAAGGCCCGCGTGTAGCGCCCGATACCGCGCTCGTCGAGGACCGCGAAGCGCGCGTCGACGGCCAGGCGCAACACCGGCCGGGCGTGCAAAACGCTCATCTGTTGGCCGCCGTTACCGCCGGGGGCTCGTTTTCCCTCGCGTAGCAGGCTTGGGGAATCCCCATCCGGCGTCGAAACGCGTCGAGTGCCTTCCTCCAGCCGGCTGCACGTCGCGGTCGACGCCCATAACCTCTTCGTCGATCTTCAGGGCATCGGCCGGTACGTGCGCCGGATCCTCGCGGAGTGGGCGACCCGCGACGATCTCGAGATCACGCTGCTCTTTCACGGCCTGCTGCTCGGCGCGACGCGCAAGCGTGTCGCGCAGCTCTTTCCCGGTGCGCGCCTGCGCGTCGCGCGCCGCATCCCCACGAACGCCCACGTCTCGTGGCATCCATGGAACGGCACGTTCTTTCGTGGCGCCGCACCGAGCGTCGTGACCATTCACGACGTGACGCCGTTCGATTTTCCGAATGCCGACCCGGCGAAGCGCGCCTCGGAGCAAGCGCCGTTCCGGCTCTCCGCCGCGACGGCGGCACGCGTGATCTCCGTCTCGCACCACGCTGCATCGCGCATCGTGGCGCAACTCGGCGTCGATCCCGCGTCGATCGTCGTCACGCCGCTCGCGGCCGGCGGCAGTTTCGTTCCGCACGCAGCCGATCCGGCGGCCGCGGACATCGCGCGGCGCGAACTCGGCGCCGAATACGATCGCGCACCGTATGTCTTCTGCGTGTCGTCGCCGCATCCGGTCAAGAACTTCGCCACGCTTTACCGCGCGTGGAGCGAAGAGTTTCCGCAGCGCGAACTCGGCCTCGTCGCCACGGCCGTCGACGCATCCACCGCGGCGGGCGCCGTGGTGCTGCCGCGCAAGAACGACGACGAGCGTTTGGCCGCGCTCTATCGCGGCGCGCTGTTCGTCGCAGTGCCCTCGCTCTCCGAGAGCTTTCCGTTACCGGTGCTCGAAGCGATGAGTTGCGGCGTTCCGGTCATCGCGAATCGCGTCGGCGGCGTGCCCGAAGTCGGGGGCGAGGCGATCTCCTACGTCGAGCAGCCGACGGATATCGCAGCGTGGCGCAGCGGTCTGCGCCGGATGACCGGCGATGCCGAACTGCGCGCCCGGTTGCGCGCCGCCGGCCCCGCGCGAGCTCAACAGTTCTCGTGGCCGAAGACCGCGCAAGCGACGCTCGACGTGCTGCGCGCGAGCGTCTAGCGAGCGCTCAGCGCGCGCTCCCAGCCGACCGGTACGGCGTCTTTGGCGCCCACGATCGCGCCGAAGCGCACGGTTGCCGCATCGCGGTTGGCGAGCCGGTGCTTCACACCCGGCGGCACAAACGCGAGATCGCGCGGCCCCAGGCGCGCCGTCGTCAGGTTGCCGGCGGCATCGTATGAGTCGACGTCGAGCACGCCGTCGATCACCATGAACGCTTCTTCGACCGCCAGCGCGTAGGCCGGCGTGCGCGCATCGCGGGTCAGCGTGTCGACCGCGTACGTGAAATGCGAGGGCGTGACGAGGCCGCCGTGTTCGGGCAGCATCACGTACGGGCCGGCGGTGAACGTGCCGCCCTCGACCGCGACGCTCACCGGTTTCACGTCGGCCGCGCGCGCGATGTGCGGCGCCATCTCGCGCAGGTACTCCGCGCCCTTTTCGGGCGCTGCCGCGCGCAACGGATTCACGGCGTGATGCGCCGGATGATCGGTGTACGTCGGATGCATCGGCGCGGCCGTCGCGACCATGATCTGCAGCACGCAGTCCTCGGGGCCGTCGTTCCGAAAGCCGTGCGGACGATTGAGCGGGTTGAGCACGGCATCGCCGGGGCCCGCCACGAAATCGACCGTCTCATCGCCGAACTGCCAGCTCATCGTGAGGCGTCCGCGGTGCACGAAGAACAGCTCTTCGATGTGATGGTAGTGCACCGACGCGCGGCGGCCGGGTTCTTGGAAGATCAGGCTGCAGGTGAACGCGCCGGGCTTGAGCGTCGTGACGTCGTTCGTCTTGGGCGAACCGCCCGCACCGACGTAGCGCATCTGCGCGCGCTCCAACTCCGGGTACCCGTCGTTGGCCGGGAAGGCGTGCCAGTCCCAGCGTTTCTCCAAGTAGCGTCCGATTTGCGTGGCGGGGGCATCGGCGAGCTGCGACACGAGGAGACCTCCTTGACGTGGTGCGTTCCACGGAGTATAACACCACTAATTCGCATTTGAAACCCTGTTTTGTATAGGAGACACTTGGCGAACACGGAGCGCCCCGCCGATGCCTGACACCGCCGCGCAGCCCGCGCTCGCCGCGGTGCGCCTTGGCACGGGCCCGGCGCTGCTGCTGCTGCACGGCATCGGATCGTCGGCCACGTCGTGGGCGCGCCAGTGCGAGCGGCTGGCGGGCGAGTTCCGCCTGATCGCGCCCGATCTGCCGGGCTATGGCGACTCGCCTGACCCGGAGGGTCCGCCGTCACTCGATGCCATCGCCGACGCGCTGGCGGGCCTGCTGGACGGCCCCACGCACGTGGTCGGCGTCTCGTTCGGGGCGCTGGCCGCGCTGGCGCTCTCCCGGCGCCATCCGCGACTGGTGCGTTCGCTCGTACTTGCCGACGCGACGCTCGGCCGCGGCATGCTGCCGCCCGACGAGCGCGAGCGCTGGCGCCTGGGCCGGCTCGGCCTCGCGGACGAACTGCAAGCGCGCGCCGGCGAACGCGCCCGCGAAATCGCCGCTCCCGGGGCCTCCGACGATCTGCTGGCGGAGCTCGCGGGGAACATGCAGCGCGCACGCGCGGCCGGCTACCGTAACGTTACCGAGATCATCGCCGCCACCGACGCCCGGCCGTGGCTCGATACGGTCGCCGTGCCGGCGCTCGTGATCTGCGGCGAACACGACGGCGTGGTCGGGCCGGCGCTCTCGCAGCAGATCGCCGAGCGGATTCCCGACGCGCGACTGGCCACGATCGCCGGCGCCGGGCACGCCCCCAACGTCGAGCGGCCCGACGATTTCGCCGCAGCGGTGCGCGCGTTCGTCGAAGGCGTCGAGGCGCCCAACCGTGTCGTCCGCGTTGGGCTCGCCGGCGCCGGCGCGATCGCGACCGTGCTGATCGACGGCATCGCGCGCGGCTGCGCCGGAACGGCGCGGGTCACCGCGATCGGCCGCCGCGAAGAGGAAGCCCCGACGGTCGACGTGCGCGCGCGCCGGCACTCCGCGGCCGCGTTCTCCGACCTGACGCGCTTGCCCGATCACGCGAACCTCATCATCGAAGCGGCGGGGCCCGACGTCGTGCGGCAATATGCGGCCGGCTGGCTCGCGGCCGGCGCCGACGTGATGATCCTGAGCGCGGGTGCGCTCGTCGATCCGGCGTTCGTCGCCGAACTGCGCGCCGTGGCGCGCGCGCACGACGTCCGCATCCTGGTGCCTTCGGGCGCGATCGCCGGCATCGACGGCATTCGGGCCGGCGCGCTCGGCGGCTTATACAGCCTGCGGTTGCGCACGACGAAGCCACCGCGGGGGCTCGCCGGCGCTCCCCACGTGGTCGCGCACGCGATCGCGCTCGACGAACTCACCGCAGCGACGACGATCTTCGAGGGCAGCGTCGACGACGCGGTGCGCGCCTTCCCAAGCAACATCAACGTCGCCGCCGTCATCGCGCTCGCCGGCGCGGGCGTGCCCGTGCGCGTGAGCGTCGTCGCCGATCCGCTCGCGCAGACGAACACGCACGAGATCGAAGCGTCCGGCGATTTCGGCACGTTCACCGTGCGGCTCGACAACGAGCCGAGCCCGGCCAATCCCAAGACCAGCGCGCTCGCGCCGCTCAGCGCGCTCGCGATGCTGCGCCGGCTCTCCGAGAGCCTCTGGGTGGGCGCGTAATGGTGGCCGGCGACGACCGCTATCTCGTCGGCGGGCTCGTGCGCGGGCTCGAGGTGCTGCGCTGTTTCGATCGCGAGCACCCGACGCTCTCCCTCGGCGACGTCGCGCGCAAACTCGGCTGGAGCCGCACCGAACCATTCCGCTTCCTGCACACCCTGGAGTCGCTCGGCTACCTGCGCCGCGATCCGGCGACGAAACGCTACGAGCTCGCACCGAAAGTGCTCGAGATCGGCTTCGCGGCGCTGGCCAACCTGCAATTGCCCGAACTCGCGCAGCCGTTTCTCGAACGCTTGCGCGACCTCACCAACGCCTCGGCTCATATCGGCATCCTCGAGGGCAAGGACGTCGTCTACGTCGGCCGCGCGGCCTCGCGCGCGATTCTGCGCAGCACGATTCACGTCGGGTCGCGGCTGCCCGCCCACGCAACGGCGATCGGCAAGACGCTGCTGGCGGGCATGAACCCGGCCGAACTCGACGCCTGGCTTGCGGCAAACGACCTCACCCGGTTCACCGTGCACACGCTCGCCGATCCGCGCGCGCTGCTCGACGAGTTGGCGCGGATCCGCGAACGCGGCTACGCGCTCTCGAACCAAGAGTTCGAGTTCGGCATCCGTTCGGTCGCCGCGCCCGTACGCGACGCCCGCGGCGAAACGATTGCCGCGCTCAACGTATCGGCGCCCGCCGACGCACTCGCCGCAACGAACGTCGAAGCGACGATCGTGCCGGCCGTGCGCGACGCTGCCCGCGAGCTCTCGCAGGCCTGCGGGTGGCGTCCCTCAACCGCACCGGTCGGAGCATCCGCATGAACGTCCGTCATCTGCGTTACGTCGCGATCGCGACCCCCAAGTTCGAACGCTCGCGCGCGTTCTTCGCCGAGGCCTGGGGCTTACGCGACACCGGCATCGCACTCGAGGGGTGCGCGTTTTTCCAGACCCAGTCGAGCGAAGCGTTCCAGCTCGCGCTCGTCGCCGGGCCGCAGCGCAAGATCGAACGCATCGCGTTCGCCCTGGCGACGCGCTCCGATGTCGACGAAGCCGCCGCCGAACTCGAGCGCGCCGGCGTGCCGATCGTCGCCGCACCGCACGAACTCGACACGCCGGGTCACGGTTACGGCCTGCGTTTCCTCGATCCGGAGAACCGCTGTATCGAGCTCTCCGCGGGCGTTGCGGAGGGCACGCGCGGCGCGCACGGCGCGACCCCGCTCAAATTGGCGCACGTCGTGCTCAACACGACCGCCATCGAGCGCCTGACCGAATTTTACACCGCCGTGTTGGGCTTTCGCGTCTCCGACTGGAGCGAGAACCTCATGGCGTTCCTGCGCTGCAACCGCGAACATCATTCGCTGGCCTTCAACGTCGCGCCGCACGCCGCGTATAACCACACGTCGTGGTCGATGGACTCGATCGACGCGCTCTTCCGCGCGCAGGGCCGCATCCGCACGTGGGGTTCGCCGCTGATGTGGGGCACGGGCCGCCACGGTCCCGGCGCGCAGGTGTTCAACTACTTCATCGAGCCCTCGGGCTACGTGGTGGAGTCGATCGCCGACGGGGTCGAGATCGATGCCGAGGACGCGTGGCAGCCGACGGTGTGGGAACGCAAGCCGGAGTTCATGGATCTGTGGGGCACGGCGGGGCCGCCGAGCGCCGAACTGCGCGCGGCGATGGGCGGCGTGCCCGATCCGGGCTACGCGGCGGAACGCGTTTGAACGACCGCCACTTTGGTGCCACCGGCATCGTCAAGCGGTTCGGTCCCGTCGTCGCGCTCGACGACGTCTATTTCTCGTGCGAGCGCGGCGAGATCCACGCGCTCCTGGGTGAAAACGGCGCCGGCAAGAGCACGCTGATCAAGATTCTCGCGGGCGCCCAGCAACCCGACGCCGGCACGCTCCGCTTCGGCGACGAGGCCGTGAAGCTCCACAACCCGCAGGACGCCGTCGCGCGCAGCGTCGCGGTCGTGCATCAGGATTATCACGTGTGGCCCGATCTCACTGTCGCCGAGAACATCATCGGAACGTTGCGCCGGCCGCCGCAGGCCGGCGGCCTCGTTCGCGGGCGCGCGATGCGCCGCGCGGCGCACGAACTGCTCGAGCGGCTCGGCATCGAGATCGGCGTCGACCGGTACCTACGCGAGCTCGACGCGGCCGAAAAGAAGTTCATCGAGATCGCGCGCGCGCTCGCCGTCGACGCCTCGTTCCTGATCCTCGACGAGCCGACGGCCTCGCTCGAATCGCGCGAGTCCGACCGGCTGCTGGCGCTGCTCGAACGCTTGCGCGACGCCGATCACGGGATCATCCTGGTGACGCACCGGCTCGAAGAGGTCGTGCGCGTCGCCGATCGCGCGACGATCTTGCGCGACGGGAAGAACGTCGGCCTGCTGCGGCGCGACGGGATGAGCGGCGACGCGCTGGTCGAAGCGATCCTCGGCCGCACGCCTGAAGAGCCGGTCGAGCCGCGCGCCTGCGGCGACGTGCCGGCGCTCGCCTTTCGTGAGGTGCGCACGCGCCCCGGTGCGCCGGCGTTCGATCTGGAGCTGCGCAAAGGCGAGATTCTCGGCCTGACCGGGGTCGTCGGTTCGGGCGCCGCGCATCTGGTGCGCGTGCTCGCCGGCCTCGTGCCGCTCGATGGCCGGCTCACGATCGACGGCGCGCCGGTCGTGCTCAAGACGCCGGCCGACGCGGTGCGGCGCGGCATCGGCTACATCCCCGAAGATCGCAAAGGCGCGGGGCTCGCGCTCGAACAATCGGTCGCCAACAACATCGCGCTGGCCTCGCTGCACCGCATCAGCAAGAACGGCTTCACCGACACGCGCAAACGCAGCGCGCTCGCCGAAGGCTACCGCGCATCGCTCGGCATCAAGTGCGCTTCGATCGACGCGCCGGTGGGCTCGCTCTCGGGCGGCAACCAGCAGAAAGTGCTGATCGCGCGCTGGCTGGCGTCCGGGGCGACCGTGATCGCGATCGAAGAGCCGACGCACGGCGTCGACATCGGCGCGAAAGCCGAGATTCACCGCCAACTCGCAGCTTTCGCCGAAGCCGGCGGCAGCGTGATTTTCATGTCGACCGAGCTGCGCGAACTGCTGGCGATCGCGCACCGCATCGTCGTTTTCCACGCCGGCGCGCCGGAAGCGATCCTGCCCCACCACGAGGCGTCGGAGAGCCGCATCACCGCGATCGCCACCGGCATCGTGAAAGCGACGGAGGCCGCATGATCACCCGCGCGCGTTCGCGTTCCGAATGGATCGACGTCGGATTTGTCCCCGTCATCCTGCTCGTTCTCGTCGTCACGCTGGCGCTGCTTTCGAAATACTTCTTCACCGCCCGGAACCTCACCGAAGTGCTGCTGCAGGCGGCGATCCTGGGCATCGTCTCGGTCGGCACGACGTTCGTGATCGTCGGCGGCGACCTCGATCTCTCGATCGGCGCGAACGTCGCGCTTTCGGGCGTCGTCTGCGGCATGGCGATGAGCGCCACCAACAACAACATCCCGATCGGCATCCTGGCGGGACTGGGGTGCGGGGTGCTGATCGGCTTGATCAACGGTCTGATCAGCACGCGGCTGCGGGTACCGGCGTTCGTCGCGACGCTCGGCATGCTCGTGATCGGCCAAGGCGTCGCGCTGACCCTGACCAACGGCGCCTCGATCGCGAACCTGCCCGACGCCTTCGGCGCGCTCGCCAACGGCAACGTCCTGGGCTTGCCGGCGCTGATCTGGTGGATGTTCCTCACGTTCTTCGCCGGCTATCTCGTGCTGCACCGCACCGTGTTCGGGATCCGCACGTTCGCCGTCGGCGGCAACCGCGAAGCGGCGCGCCTGGCCGGTATCCGGGTCGATGCGGTGCGCGTCGCGAACTTCGTCATATCCGGCCTCACCGGTGGCATCGGCGGCGTGCTGCTCGCCGCGCGCGTCCAAGCCGCCCAGCCGACCGGCGGCGAGATCTTCACCCTCTACGCGACCGCCGCCGTGATCCTCGGCGGGACGAGCCTCTACGGCGGCCGCGGTTCGATCTTCCGCACGCTGCTGGGCGTGGCGCTGATCGCGCTCCTGCAGAACGGACTCGAGCTGCTGGGCGTTCCCTATTCGAACCAGCAAGTCGCCGTCGGCATCGTTTTCATCATCGCCGCCTCCTCGGAATTCATTCGTCACCGCTAAGCCACCACGATAGGAGACCCCAGACCCGTGAAGCTCAAATCGCTCGCCCTCCTCGCCGCCGTTGCGGTGCTGACCCTCTCGATCGCACCCCACGCGGCAACGGCGCAAGCCAAGAAGCGTATCGGGGTCTCGTTCTACTCGCAGACGATCCCGCTGTACGTCGAAATGCGCGCCGGCATGGAAGCCGAAGCCGCCAAACGCGGCGTCGAACTCGACTTCCAGTATTCGGGACCCGACGCGCTGCAGCAGTCCAATCAAATCGCGAACTTCGTCACCACGAAAGTCGACCTGATCCTGTGCTCGCCGTTCAACAAAGACGCGCTACTCAACGCCTACAAGGCCGCGCGCGCCGCCGGCGTCCCGGTGATCTCGGTCGCGAACCAACTCGCCTCGACCGCCGATGAAGACGCCTACGTCGGCGCGGACTGGTCGAAGTTCGGCGTCGCGGAGATGACCGCCGTCGCCAAAGCGATCGGCAGCGGCCCGATCGGCCTGATCGAAGGCCCGCCGCCGATCAGCTTCGTCTACGGCTGGGATCAGGGCGTGCAGAGCGTGCTCGCCAAGAATCCGAACATTACGGTCGCGGCCAAGATCAACGGGCCGCTCACGATCGAAGCCGGTCTGACCGCAGCCACCAACATCCTGACCGCGCATCCGGACGTCAAGGCGCTCGTCGCCGTCTCGGACGAACTGGCCGAAGGCGCCGCGCAGGCGCTCAAGTCGCAAGGCGTCGCACCGGGCAAGGTGTTCGTCGCCGGTTGGGACGGCTATCCCCAAGTCGTCGACATGATCAAGAACAACGCCGGCATCGACTACACGATCGCCAACCGCGGCTACAGCTGGGGCGCGCTCGCGGTCGACACCGCGGTCGACTACCTCGCGGGCAAGAAGCCCAAGACGCACACGATCGAGAACAAAACCCTCGAAGTGACGCACCAGAACGTCGGCAAACTCACCGCCGCCGACCTCAAGTAGCGTGAGCGAACGCCGCGTTGCCGTCGTTACCGGCGCGGGACGCGGCCTCGGACGGACGATCGCCGAGCGGCTCGCCGCCGGCGGCCGTCACGTCGTGATCGCGGAGATCGACGCCGCACTCGGTTCCGAGACCGCCGCCCGCATCAGCGCGGACGGCGGTGCGGCCTCGTTCGTCCGCACCGATATCGCGGACGCGGCGTCGCTCGCCGCGCTTGCGAATGCGACGCGGGCGCTCGGTCCGCTCGACGCGTTGATCAACAACGCCGCCATCGCCAATTCGATCGGCGGCAAGACCTACGATGCGATCGAGCAGGACGAATGGGAACGCGTGCTGCGCGTCAACGTAACCGGAACGTGGCTCGCGTGCAAGCACCTCGCGCCGCTGATCGTCGCGGCCGGCGGCGGCGCGATCGTCAACGTCGCCTCCGACACCGCGCTATGGGGCGCGACGCGTTTGCTGCATTACGTCGCGACCAAGGGCGCCGTCATCGCGATGACGCGCTCGCTGGCGCGCGAACTCGGTCCGCAGCGCGTCACGGTCAACGCCCTCGCCCCGGGGCTCATCGAAGGCGAGGCCACGACGGGCGTTCCGGAAACGCGCTGGAACGAGTACCGCTCGCGGCGCGCGCTCGCCGAGGACCAGACGCCCGCCGACGTCGCGGGGGCGGTCGCGTTTTTGTGCTCGCCCGATGCCCGCTACATCACCGGTCAAACGATCGCCGTCGACGGCGGAATGGTCATGCTCTAGATGCCCTTCGACCCGCTTCTCTTCGGCACGGGCTTCGTCGTCGGCGCCGCCAGCGTGATCATGCTCGGCGCATCGCTCGCGCAAGAACACGGCAAGCGCATCGTCGTGCCCGCAACCGTCGTCACCGCTCTGCTCTGCGGCGGCATCGTCGGCTGGTCGCTCAACTACTTCTTCCACTGGGCCCAACGCACGGGACCCTAAGGAGTGCTCTCGCAGTAGGTCAGTGATTGGGCACCCTTGTCATCCCGAGCGGAGCGCGAAGGCGCGGAGTCGAGGGACAGCCACGAGCGCCGGACTTCAAACGCCCCTCGGCGGGCGGCGCCGCGCAGCTTTGGCGACCGGACTAGAAAGGCGAATGCCGGCGAGCCTGAGCCGCCTGAAGATCAGACGCAAGACGGCTTACAAGATCCGCTATGGCGGCCTGCACGTCGTTTTGTTGGCGTGCTGCTTCAGCGCCTTCGAGATCCGATTCGTGATAATACGTCTCGATGTTCGGATCGTCGCTGGCCTCGCTCCCGCGCACCGCCTCCTCGAGCTCGTCTTTCACGTCATCGATTGCGCGCTGCCCATCGCCTAGCCCCTTCTTCGACGTCTCGTCGAACGTCTCGAGCGACGTTTGGGCGTGCTGAGCGGCGGCCTCGCCATAGAAAGTCCTGAATCCGTCGATGATTGTTGCCAAGTGGCTATCAAGCGACGTCTCATCCTGAAGCATCTTATCGACGTCCGTCGACTCTCGCTTCGCAAGGACTAGCTCGCATTGATGTCGTCGTCGCCTGCAACTGAATTATCATGCCGTTTCTGACCGGCATCCTCGGCATCGCTTGCGTCACGGCTAAATGCCGCTTCGTCTTGAGAAGCCTGTGAGGCGGTAGTCGCGATTCGGTCGTGGGCGGCTAACAATTCCTCATACGCGAGTTCGTGTTGCTGCATCCGGGTAAATGCCAAGGCTGCGATACCAAGGACTAACACGGCGACTACCGCAAGCAATATCCTCGACGGACGACTCATGCTAAGAGTGCTTCGCGTCGATTGTTAGCGTACTTGCACGATATGTTCGTCTGGGATGCCTTGTTGCTCGTCGTATTTGCTACTTGCCTCCGGAAAGCATGGCACCAGATGTGCTGTATGCTGCATTATGTGGCACCCCGAAATTCGGTCGCGCCAGCCGCAGTTCAGTAATTGCCTGCTCGGCGAGAAGGCGGTTGAGATTGCCTACTTGCGAAGGCATCGAGAAGATGTTGTATAGCCACCAGAACCCGACGCCTTGCAGCGTGAGTAACGAAATGGCGGCGAGCGCCCATTTCCCGAGGTAGAGGTAGGCGATCGTCGGCGAGAGCAGCAGGTTGAGAAACCACGCCACGACGACGTCTTTGGGACCTTTATTGCGGTACATCTGCCAGAAGAGTTGCTGGTCCTCGACCGATGTGATTTGGTTGCCGAGCAACGTGACGTACTCGTTCGCGCGTTTTGCAGGGCCCTGAAAAAACCATGCGATCGCTGCAAGCACGATCGCGAGTATGCCGAGCCCAAGAACGAATGAGATCGTCCCGCTGACGGCGTCCCCGTCGGCGGCAGCTGCCGGGGACGGCACGAGCAGAAAAGGCCCGGCGGCGATGACGTTAACGACGAGTGGTCGCTTCTTCATTGGCAGACTCCCCCGCGAGTATGCAGTAACGCCCTCCTTCTCTCTAATGCTGGCTTTGCCTCTTAACCAAAGCTAGCGGGTCGCCGAATGCACGGGGTCTTGGCGATTCTGCGATTCGCTTCAGAGAGGCGCCTGAGTATGCTTGAAACGAGGCCCATCGTTGATGGCGTCGCCGTCGCCATTCCGAGCGAAGCGCGTAACCGCAGCGACGAGGACTCTTGCAATCGGCGGGCTTCGTGGAGCACCGCAGTCATCAAGCTTCGTCGCTGTCCCTCGACTCCGCGCCTACGCGCTACGCTCGGGATGACAGTGCTTTAGCGGCGTTAGGAGATTAGCTCGTAAACGGCGGGCGATGCGGCTACCCACGGGCGATGAACCTCATGTGATGCGGCGTTGAAGGCGCCGGCCTCAGTTTGCCCAAGGGTTGGGTGTGTCGTCCAAGCTCCAGTAGATGCTCTGCTCCTGTTGGTAGCCGCGGATGCCGGCGCGGCCTTTGTCGCTGCCGATGCCGCTGGCTTTCGCGCCGGCGAACGGCGTTGCGATACTGAACTGCTTGTAGGTGTTGATCCACAGCGTTCCGGCGGAGATCGCCGTGCCGACGCGCCAGGCGCGTTTGAAGTCGGCGGTCCAGATGCCGCACGCGAGGCCGTAGACCGTAGCGTTCGCTTGCGCGACGACCTCCGCTTCGTCCTCGAACGGCAGTACGACGAGCACCGGGCCGAAGATCTCTTCCTGACACACGCGCGCCGAGTTGTCGAGGCCGTCGATCACGGTCGGTTCGTAGAACGTCCCGCGTTCGTAGAAGGCGCCGGGTGGCCGGCGTCCCCCGCACAGCACGCGGCCGCCCTCTTCTTTCGCGAGCGCGACATACGATTCGACCTTCGCGCGCTGCGGCGCGGAGATCAGCGGGCCGAGGTGCGTGGCGGGGTCGAGCGGATCGCCGACGACAAGCCGGCGCGTGCGTTCGACGAGCCGCTGCACGAACGGCGCGTAGATCTCGCGTTGCACGAACAGGCGCGAACCCGCGATGCAGCTCTGACCTTGCGATGAAAAGATGCCGAACAGCACGCCGTTGAGCGCGACGTCGAGATCGGCATCGGCGAACACGATCGTCGGCGACTTGCCGCCGAGTTCGAGCGTCACCGGCATCAACTTCTCCGCGGCCACGCGCGCGATCGCCCGGCCCGTATCGGTGCCGCCCGTGAACGCGATCTTCTTCACGTCGGGATGCGCGACGAGCGCTGCGCCGGCGACCGCACCCGTTCCGGGCACGACGCTGAGCAGCCCGTCGGGCAGGCCCGCGGCCTGCGCGATGCGGCCGAGTTCGAGCGCCAGCAGCGGCGTGAGCTCCGAGGGTTTGAGCACGACGGCGTTGCCGGCCGCAAGCGCCGGCGCGACCTTCTGCGCTTCGCTCGCGATCGGCGAGTTCCAGGGCGTGATCGCGCCGACGACGCCGAGCGGCTGATACGAGGTCATCGTGAGATAGCGCCCGCGCGCCGGCGTCACCTCGGCTTCGAGCGTCTCGAGCGCCGCGGCGTAGTACTGGAACGTGTTCGCGGCGCTGATCGCGAGGCCGCGCGTTTCGTAGAGCGGCTTGCCGTTATCGCGCAGTTGCAGCAGCGCGAGTTCCTCGGTCCGGGCCGCGATGCCGTCGCCGATGCGACGCAGGATGCGCGCGCGCTCGTGCGGCAGCAGCCGCTTCCATTCGGGATCGGCCGCCGCGGCCGCGCCGCGCTCGACCGCCTCCGACACGTCGGCGGCATCGGCGCTCGCGAACGTCGCGTTGACCGTACCGTCGACCGGGTTGTACGACGTCAGCGGCTCGCCGCGGCCCGCGCGCCACGTGCCGCCGATGAAGATCACGCCGGAGCGGCCGCGCGTACCGGCGGACCGGCGAACGTCGCGGCGTACGGCCCGAACGCGATCATGTCGACTTCGAGCAGTGCCGGACCGCGACGGCCGCCGAGATCGGTCAGCGCGGAGCTGAAACCGGCGAGATCGCCGACCCGCGCGCTGGGCAGCCCGATCGATGCCGCGAACGCTTGAAAATCGGGCGTGTGCAGGTTCGCGAGGTAGTGGCGGCCGCCGAATTTGTCGTCTTGGATATTGCGGATCACGCCGTAGCCGCCGTCGTTCATCACGATCAGCAGCACGTCGGCCTCTTCTTGCACCAACGTCGCGAACTCGCCGAACGAGAGTTGCAGTCCGCCGTCGCCGGCCAGCGCGACCGTCTTGCGCCCATTCGCGGCGAGCGCCGCGCCGATCGCCATCGGGAGCCCCTGGCCGATGCCGCCGCCGACAGCGTGCACGCCGTCGCGCGGTCCGCGCAGCGGCAAGTAGCGGTTGCCCCACGAGCTGTTGGAGACGGTCACGTCGCGCACCCAGAGCGCGTCCGGCGGCATCCACGCCCCGAGCGCGTGCACGAGGCCGTCGTAGGGCCCGAGCCCCCGCCGCAGGTCGCCGTTCGCTTGGGTGCGCGCGCGCGCAACATCGCCGGCGAATGCCGGATCGATCTTCAGCTCGTGCCCGAGCAACTCGACCAGTTCCGATAGCGCCGTCGTCGCGTCGCCGGCGACGAAGCGCCGCACGGGATACGAGCGGCCGCGCGCGGTCGGATCGACGTCGATCTGATACAGGTTCGCCGGCAGCTTGAGGTCCCAACGCAGGGTTTCGTTGCCGCGCAGGCGCGAGCCGACGACGACCATCGCATCGCAGGTGCGATAGAGCGCCTCGACGGGCGGCACGGTCGTGTACGACCCGAGCGAGAGCGGATGATCTTCCGGGAGCACGCCGCGGCCGTTGGCGCTGGTGATCACGCCGATGCCGAGCTCCGCGAGTTTGCGCACCGGCTCCGCCGCGCCGCGCGCGCCGCCGCCGAGCCACAGCAGCGGCCGCTTTGCCGCCCGTAGCTCGCGCGCGAGCGCTTCGAGCGAGCGGCTGTCGAGCGCCGGTTCGGCCGGCGGCAGCGGCAGCAGTTCGTCGAACGCCGGCATGTCCATCGGCGCGGCCTGCACGTCGATCGGGATCTCGATGCTCACGGGTCCGGCCGGCGGCGTGAGCGCGAACGCGATCGCTTCGCGCAACGTGCCCAGCAGCGTCTCGGCCGACCACACGCGAAACGCGCGCTTGGAAACCGCGCGCAGCATCGTCAGCTGGTCTTTCGCCTCGTGGATGTAGCTACGTTCGCGATCGAGATACGGCACGTCGATCTGGCCCGTGACGTGGAGCAGCGGCGTGCCCGCCGTCAGCGCTTCGACCAGCGCCCCGCAGGCGTTGCCGGCGGCGGTCCCGGTGCTCGTGAAGCACACGCCGAGGCCCCCGGTGACGCGCGCGTACGCGTCGGCCATATTGGTCGCGCCCGCTTCGCCGCGTGCCGGCACGCAGCGAATCACGCCGCGCCGCTCGATCGCATCGAGGATCGGCATATTGTGGATGCTGATCACCCCGAACGCCGCGCGCACGCCGGCGGCTTCGAGGACGGCGGCGATCACGTCGCCGGCGATCGTGCGTTCAGACATAACGGCTTTGTCCACCGGAAATTTCTATGACCGCGCCGGTCATGTATCCGCAGAGCGGGGATGCGAGGAAGACGACCGTCGCGGCGATTTCGTCGGGCTTGCCCATCCGGCCCAGCGGAACGCCGCGGTCGCGCGCGATCTCCGCGGTAAACGCCGCGTGATCGATCGGATCGCCGGCCGCGTTGCGTTCGGCGCGGCGCCGCGCCCACTGACCGGTGTCGATCACGCCGAGCAGGATCGTATTGAAGCGCACGTCCGGCGCGAATTCGAACGACATCGACTTGGCCAGATTGAGCGCGCCCGCGCGCGCGGCGCTGGTCGAAACGGCGCGCGTCTCCGGCTGTTTTGCGATCAGCGACGAGATATAGACGATATTCGCCGCATCCGAGCCGCGCAGCAGCGGCAAAAACGCGCGCGTCGGCCGGAGCAGACCGAAAAATTTCAGTTCGAGTTCGGCCGTCCAGGCCGCGTCGTCGACGTCGTCGAGCCGCCCCATTCGAGCCTGCCCCGCGTTATTCACCAGCACGTCGGCGCGGCCGAATCGCGCTTCCACGGCCGCCCGGAAACCGTTCATCGCCTCGGCGTCGAGGATGTTTGCGCTCGCGCCGAAGACGCGGTCCCCGTACGTCGCCGCCAATTCCGCGACGACCGCATCGACGCGCCCGGCGTCACGCGCGCAAAACGCCACCGCCGCGCCTTCTTCGAGAAAGCGGTGCACCGTGGCGAGGCCGATTCCCGAGGTGCCGCCCGTGACGACGGCCACCCGGCCGGCAAATCCGAGATTCACGGCGCGGACGTCGCCTCGCGATAGCCCGAGAGCGCCGAGATGCGCCCCGCCGCGGCCAGCAGTGCGTCGCAGACGACCGTATCGAAGCGTTTGGGGTCGATCGCGTTTTCGGGCGTCGAGACGTTGATGGCCGCGACGACGTCGCCCTTCACGCCGTAGAGCGGCGCGGCGATGCTGGCGATGCCGGCCTCGAAATTCGAATGGCTGAGCGCGTAGCCGCGCCGGCGGTCGGCGTCGAGCTGGGCGAAGAGTTCTTCGAGCGTCAGCGGCGTGCGCTCGCTGAACTTCGCGAGCATCCGGCCGCCGAAATGTTCCTTCACGTAACTCGCGGGCTTGTGCGCGAGGATGATGCGACCCATCGTCGTGGCGTGCGCGGGCAACCGCGCGCCGACGGCGATCGTCGCGCTGACCGGCTGGTGCGCGGCGAAACGCGCGATGTACACGACCTCAGCGCCGTCGAGGATGCCCAGGTGTGTCGAGCAGCGTGTTTCGGTACGCAGTCGCTGCAGATCGGGCCGGGCGAGCTCGGCGATGTCCTTCGACGCCAGGAACGAGTAGCCGAGTGACATGACGCGCGCGCCCAGGCGGTAGTTCTTCGTCTCCTCGTCACGCTCGAGATAGCCCAGCCGCTGGAGCGTATGGACGAGCCGAAACGCCGACGAGCGCGTGACGCCGATGCGGCGCGCCATCTCGCTCAGGCTCATCTCGTCGACGGCGTCGCGGTCGAAGCTCTCGAGGATGCGCAGGCCGAGTTCGAGCGAGTGCACGCTGTAGCGCGCATCCGGCACGTTCTCCGCAGATTCGGCGGTCACGCTTCGACGGCCGTACGGGCTTTCGGAGTGGCCGCGGCGAGGCGGTACGCCGCTTCGATCTGTTCGCGGGCGAGCGCTTTGAAGCGACGGCGCAGCCGCGTGATCCCGAGGTCGTGCTGGTAGAGGATCTCGTGATCGCGCGCGTCGTCGTCCATGCTCTCGAGCACGACGCGGTCCTGTTCGAGCACCGCATAGTGGCGCGCTTCGAGGCGTTCGCGAAACAGGAAGCGCCACAGATCGCGTTGCCAGCCGTCGCACTTGCGCAGCCGCCAGAAAAAGATCTGCGTCGTGCGTTCGTCGATCGGAGTCGCGAAGCCGATGATCCGGAACGGACCGCCGGGACCGTTGGCGACCGGGTAGGGAATGTCCAAGCGCAGCCAAACCGCGCCGGTCTCACGATACTCGGTGTAATCGAAGGCGATGTCTTTCTGCAGCTTGCGCGAAACGCGGAAGCCGTCGGGCAAATCGCCGATTTCCATCACGTCGTCTTTGGCACCGTAGCGCATCGTATGCGAATCGCCGTGCAGGTAGGGCCCGTGCATCGGATCGATCACGTTCTCGACCGCGTAGCGATAGTTCGTCTGCCAGGTCGTCTCGCACAGGAAGTGCGCCCAAGCCGGATCGGAGAACTCGGGCGGCGGCACGAACGGCACGGGCGCCTCGCCCGCCGGGGTCGGGAAATAGGCGAAGATCGCGCCGGCGATCTCTTGGACGGCGTAGGTGCGCACGGCCAGGCGGCCTTCGATCGGGCACCCCGGCAACGCCGGGACGCTTGCGATGCGCCCTTCAGGGTCGATGGCGATGCCGTGATACGGGCACACGACGCGGCCGTCGGCCACGTGACCCTGCGAGAGGCGCGCGCCGCGGTGCGGACAGCGATCGTCTTGGGCGTGGATGCCGCCCTGGCCGTCGCGCCAGAGCACGATCCGCTCGCCCATGCGCTCGACGGCGTGCGGCTTCGCGCCGACGTAGCGCGAGGCGGTCAAGGCGTACCACTGGCCGCGGAGGCCCTCGTTGGCGACGCGCTCTTCCAGTTCGGCTCGGGTCGCACCCTCGGCGTGGCGGCCGTGAGCGATCTCGAATATCGTGTGCATTGCGCTCCCTAGGCCCCGGCGAGTTCGGCGAAATAGGTGCTGAGTATCTCGGGCGTCCAGGTCGCCCGCCCACCCGCGACCACCCGGCGCGCGTTGAGCGCGGCGGCGATCGAGGGCAAATCGTGGGTGCCGTCGGCCATGATCGCCTCCAATTGGTCGGCGAACGCGCTCGCATCGGGTGGATAGGGCGGCTCGGGGCGCGTTTGATGGAATAGATCGGACATCACGCTGACCTCTGTTTTACCCGCGAAACGATGTTTTGAGAACCTGCGCGAGGTGTACGCGGTCGAGGGACCGGGGGCCTTCCCGCGAACCCCTTGGCTCATATGGGGCCCGTCTTCCGGGGGGTAGCAGCGCTGATCGCGTCGCTGGTCCTCCTCGCAGAGGGACCACCCGACGATGCGGCCCGCGTCTTTGCGACGACCGGTGCGCGGACGGCCGCGGTGCGTTCTTACAGCTTTTCTCTCCACGTCGATTTCGCGCTACGGTCGTTTCCGTATCTCCGCTTTCACCTCGACGGCACGGGCAAGTACGTGCGGCCGGATCTCTACTCGATCCACTTCCGCAACGTCCCGTGGTTCGGCAAGGGCTTCGAGAACATCAAAATGGACCCGCTCGAGCCCGTCACCTGGCCGCAAACCTACGACGTCGTCAGCCTCGTCCGCGACGGCGACCGCGCGATATTCGAAATGAAAGACCGCATCGACGGCCACATCAAGGGCGTCCATGCGGAGATCGACGATGACGGCCTACGCGCCGTCCAATGGTCGTACGTCAACGGCGGCAAGATCCAAGTCAAGATGAACCCGACCCACGTCAACGGCTACCCCGTCCCCGAAACCGAAGACGCCGACATCCAGCTCCCCGGCTACCACGTCACCGCGCACGCCTCATTCGACGACTACAAACTCATCACCGACGAAGGCAGCGACGCCCTCCCAGCGCGTTAGCCCCTCGTCGTCCCGCGGCAGCGCTTACGTCGTGTCATCCTGAGCGAAGCGCGTAGCGCGCAGTCGAAGGACCGCCCTAATCGCCGTTCTTGGGGGACCGCCGCAAATCGCCAAGCTTAGCGGCGGTTCCTCGACTGCGCGCTGCGGCGCTTCGCTCGGAATGACAAGGAGCGGCTACGGGTCCGCGACGATTCCGGTGAAAATAACGCTTCGCTTCGCATCGTCCACGATCGCGAACGCGAACGGGTGATCGAAGATCAGGCGAATTTGCCACCGTGGTACCCCCAGTTCGGCACCGGCGACGGTCGTGCTCGACGTCTCAACGCCCTGTTCGTCGACGGCGATCGTCGCCTCTTGAAAAATCCACCTCGGCGGCAACCATGTCGCCCGGATCGCTGAACTCGGCGGCAACAGCTGCCGCGCCGGATCCCGGGTTCGAGGGTAACGGATAGAGCTCGTTGACGAGCGCGACGACCGCACGCACCGCGTTGAGGTCGTAGAGCGCGTTTGCCGGCGCGTTACCGCTTTCGGCGGCCGCACCGATGGCGAAGAACAACAGGAGCCCGAAGATCGCTACGATAAGCGCGCCGCATCTCCTCATGGCATCGCGAAGAGGACGCCGTCTTCTTTGCCGCCGGGGGCGAGGACGTAGGTCATCAGGACGGTGCCGTGTTCGCAGGTGATCGCGTACTGGTAGCCGATGTCGGGGCCTTGCGCGAACGTTGCGCGCCAGACGAAGCGGATCGGATCGCCGAGCGGCGCGACTTGCTTGGCGAACGATGCGACTTTCTCGGGCGTGAGCACCGCGTTGAGTTCGCGTGAATAGAGCACGCGATCGACGCGGCCGAGCTGGAACCGCGCGAACTCTTGCTTGATCGCGAACACGACTTGCGGGTCTTCGGTCGTGGGCGGCGGCGTCGCGTTGAACGTGAAGAACGGCGCGCCCGTCGGCAAGGGCCGCGGCGTCTGCGCGCCGGCGGCCGCGACGAGCGCCATCCCGAGCGCGAGGGCGAGAACCAGGGTGCGCATCAGGCGACCTCCGCGGCGCGGCGCACGGCCGCGATCATCGATGAGTTGATCAGGTATTCGCGCGCGAGCTGCGGCGTGCCCGCGATGCGCACGAGTTCCTCGAAGCGCCGGCGGCGGCTCTCGGGGTCGCGCTCCTCGAGCGTGCGTTTGTTGGCGACCGAATTGGCCTGCACGAACTCGATGGTCGCCGTGCGGCGCTGGCGATCGTAAACGTCGAGCAACTCGTCCGGACCTTCGCCTTTCACGACGGCGGCGAGCTTTGGAATGAGATTGGCCGCGTCTTGGAGCCCGCTGTTGAGGCCGAATGCACCGAGGGGATTGTTGAGGTGCGCGGCATCGCCCGCCAAAATCACGCGGCCGTTGCGAAAGCGCTCCGCGACACGCTGATGCACGCGGTAAAAGCTACTGTAGCGAATCTCATAGGGTACGTCGCGCGGCTCGAACGACTGCAGCATCGCCTCGATCGCGGCCGGAGCGGCGATGACGTCTTCGGGGGTATCCGTATCGGTCGGCACGACCACGCGCCAGTAGCCGGGCGGGCCCTCGCCGGGCATCTGAAAGAGCGTCACCCACTGCTCGGGGTCGGCGATGTACGTGTTCTTCGCATACCCGCGGCTTGCGAAATCGAACGGCGTGCTGACCACGAAAAAGCGCTCGGGCCAAGTATAGCCCTCGAACGGCATCGCAATCGCCTTGCGCACCGTGCTACGGCCACCGTCCGCGCCGACGAGATACGCGCCGTCGACGGTTTCGAGCACGCCCTCGCATTCGTACGTTACGCGCACGCCCGCGTCGTCGCGCGTCACGCCGTCGAAGCGCGCCCCGAAACGGACTTCGGCCAGCGGCTCGCGCCGCAGGATGTCGAGCATGATCGGCGTGAGCTGGTGCTGCTCGAGGTGCAACCGGTACGGATACGGCGTGAGATCGGCCAGCAAGCCGAGATCCCAGTACGCGATCCGGGTCGGATCGGTCCGATCGCGCATTTGCCAGTGCCGCACGACGATCCCGCGCTCGTGCATGCGTTCGGTGATGCCGTACGGCGCGAGCGCTTCAAGCGTGGGGGGGTGGTACGATCCCGCGCGCAAATCGATCGTGAGCCCGGGCTCCGCTTCGAGCAATAGCACCGGCACGCCGGCACGCGCGAGCCCGAGCGCCGTGAGCAAGCCGACCGGCCCGGCGCCGGCGACGATCACGCGCTCGCGCGCGGCCGTCATCCCGCGCCGACCGCCGATGCTTGACTGCCGGCGGAGTACTCCGCGGCGGCGCGCACCGTAACCCGCATCGCCCCGATATGCTCCATCTCGCACTCCATCACGTCGCCCGGACCGACGGGGCCGACGCCCTCCGGCGTGCCCGTCATCAGCACGTCGCCCGGATAGAGCGTGTACCAACGCGAGGCCCACGCGATCAGCGTGCGCACGCCGAGAATAAGCCGGCGCGTGTTGGACTGTTGCCGCACGTCGCCGTTCACGCGCAAGGTGAATCCGACGTTATCCGGATCGGGCACCTCGTCGGCCGTCACGAGCCACGGGCCGAGGACGGAATAGCTGTCGATCGACTTGCGGAAGCTGCGGTCTTCGGTGCCGCGCACGCTCATATCGAGCGCGATCGCGTAGCCCGCGACGACGTCGAGCGCGTCGGCTTCAGCGACGTTGCTGCACGTCCGCCCGATCACGAGGCCCAGTTCGATCTCGTGGTCCGTGCGGCGGTCGGGAAAGCGCACCGCGACGCCTTCGCCCGGACCCACGAGCGAACTCGCGGCCTTGAGGAATAGGCCTGCCTTGTCGATGCGCGCGACGGCGTGGTTGTAGGTGATCCCGGGATCGGCTTCCGATTCGACGATGTGCGCTTCGTAGTTCACGGGGGCGGCGACGATCTTCGTCGGGTTGACGACCGGCGCCAGAAACGCGACCGTATCAACCGGCCCGGCATACGTTCCGGTGCCGGCGATGCGTGTCCGCAGCGCACCGAGTTGTGCGATCGCCGCGTCACCCCGCTGTAGCTGCGCCCCGCCCGCGACGGCGGCAACCTCCGCCGTCACGTCGTACACGCCGCCGTCACGCACGACGCCGTAGCGGCCGTCGCCGAAGCGCGCGAGTTTCATCCCTACGTCCGCAATGCTTTGAGCAGCGTTGCGGCGTCGATAACCTCGGCGTAGCCGTTTCCGGAAGGTCCGGCGAAGCCGGTGAGCCGGTGGAACTCGAGCGCGCGCTCGTAGCTGATCGGCTCGATATCCGGCTTCTGCGGTAGCACCGGCAGATACGCCGCGAGCAGCGCGTCGACCGCCGGATCGCTGAGCGCGGGATTGCTCTGCTTGAGCAACGTGCGGGCCTGCGCCGGATTCTTGTGGATCGCCGCTTCCGCCCGGCCGATCGCGTGGACGTACGCCGTGACGGCATCCTGGCGCTTTGCCAACATATCGGGCTTAACGTACATCACGCCCTGAATCTGATCGTGCATCGTCGGCACGTCGCTCGCCGCGACGATGAAGCCCTTACCGACGCCGGCGATCTCCGCGATCATCGTCAGCGGCCACGCAAACGAAACCGCGTCGATGCGTCCGGTCTTCATCGTCTGCAGCACCGAGGCTTGATCAGCGCCGACATTCACCAATTCGACGTCGCGCGTCGGATCGAGGTTTTGCATGCGGAACAGGTAGTCCACGAGCGCCTGCGTACCCGAGCCCGGGCCCGTGATGCCGACGCGTTTGCCCTTGAGCGCCGCGATACGGTCGGCGAGTTTGCTCTGACGCGTCAGTTTCGTCGCATCGAGGAACTGGTTCGACGCGACGATGTCGATGTAGTACGCGTTGACGAGCGAACCGACGATCTTCACCGGCCGGTTCGCCTTCAGCAGTGCGAACACGTCGGTGATGACGGAGTTGCCGATATCCAGGCTATTCGACGTCACCGCCGTACCGACGAGCGTTCCGCTGGAGAGCTGCGTGCTCGTGACGTCGAGCCCGGCGTCCTTGAAATAGCCGAGTTGCTGCGCGGCGAAGATCGGGAAGAACGCCACCGAGTTGCCGATCTGTCCGACCTGCAGCGACTGGGTCGCGGAGCGCGCGATCGACGGGACGGCGACCGTCGCGGCGGCGCCGGCGATGGTCGAGAGGGCCTGCTTGCGGGTGAGCTTCATGCGGTCACGTTCCTCGTAAACTGACGGATGCGTCGGGTTTCCACTTCGAGATGCGGCGGTCCACCTCATCGACCACCGCGTTCAGCAGCATCGCCAAGACCGTCAGGACGATCAGAGCGGCGAAGACCCCGGCCGTATCGTAGCCGCTGGCCGACGACTCGATCAGGTAGCCGATCCCACGATTCGAGGCGATCAGCTCGCCGATGATCGCGCCGATCAGCGCGTAGGGAATCGCGATCCGCACGCCGGTCAGCGCCCAGCTCATCGCCGACGGCACGAGCACTTTGAGCAGCACGTCGCGAGGTTTGGCACCCATCAGCCAGACCGCGTCGACCAAATCGCGGTCGACGTTGCGCACGCCGGCGAGCGTATTGAAGAACACGATAAACACGACGGTCACGGCGGCGAGCACGATCTTCATCTCGAGGCCGATACCGAACCAAACGAGGAACAGCGGCGCGAGCGCGACCTTGGGGATGCTGTACACGGCGAGAATGAACGGATCGAGGATTTCGGCCAGCGCCGGAACGCTTCCGATCGCGAAGCCGAACACGATCCCGCCGGTGGTTCCGATAACGAAGCCGGCGACCGTCTCCTGAATCGTGATCCAGGATTGGAACCACAGCGTGCCGTCGAGCGTCCACTTCGTGAGGTGTTGGAGAATTGCGAGCGGACTCGGGATGACGCCGGGATCGAGCAAATTCGCGCTCGCACCGAGTTGCCACAGCGTCACACCGATGAGGAAGCCCCCGAGGCGCGCGAGCAAGACGAACGTCCGGTGCCGGGCGCGCGCGGTTTGACGCGAAAGAACGGCGCTGCTGGTCGCGCTCATGCCGTCGCACCGACGGCGCCGCGCGCGCCGGCATCCGGATCGCCGCTGAGCGCCTCGAGGAAGCGCTCGTGTAACTCGATGAACTGCGGCGCGAGGCGCACGTCGCGCGATTCACGCGGCCGCGCCAGCGGCAGCTCGACGTCGACGGCGATGCGGCCGCCCGATTGCAGCACGATCACGCGGTCGGCGAGAATCAGCGCTTCGTCGATGTCGTGCGTGACGAAGACGATCGTCTTGCCGCTGCCCTGCCAGAGCCGTAGCAGCTCGTGCTGCAGTTCCGCGCGCAGCTGCGCGTCGAGCGCGCCGAACGGCTCGTCGAGCAACAGGATCGCCGGATCGCTCGCCAGCATCCTTGCGAGCGACGCGCGCCGCGCCATGCCGCCGGAGAGTTCGCGCGGGTAGCGCTTTTCGGCACCGGCGAGGCCGACGAGCCGAATCAGCTCGCGCGCGCGCTGCTCGCGCTCGAGTTTGGCGACGCCGCGCACTTCGAGCGGCATCGCGACGTTGCGCAGCAGGTCGCGCCACGGCAAGAGCGTTTCCTTCTGGGTCATGTACCCGACGTCGAGCCGCGGACGCTTCGACGAACCGTCGGCGAAGCCGATCGCCCCACCCGACGGTTCGATCAGCCCCGCGATCATGTTGAGGATCGTCGACTTGCCGCTGCCGCTGCGGCCGACGAGGCACACGAAGCTGCCTGCGGCAATGTCGAAGCTCACGTGTTCGAGCACCGCGACGGCCGCGCCGTCGTCGCGAACGAACACCTTCGCGACATCGTTGAGAGCGATCGCCGGCGCGGCGCTCACCGGTGGACGGCGGCTCCCCGTTCGGCCGCGATGCGTTCCAGAGATTCGGCGGTCGCCGTGACCATGGCGGTCGGCGTTCCGAGTTCGAGCAGCATCGCTTCGGCATCGCGCATCTCGTGCGCGCGGCGCACGGCATGTTTGGCGGTGCCGTCGATCAAGCGGTCGATAAATTTTCCGTCGGCGTTGACGAACGTCTTCGCGATATCGCCGCGCAGCCAATCCTCGACGCCGACCGCGCGCGCCGCCTCGAGCGCTTCCCAAACGGCCGACGACATGCCCTTGAAAAACACCGAGCGGGTGAGCTTGCGCGCGTTCGCTTCGCCGGGCCGCGTCCCGACCACGTCGGCCGGCGTGCCGAAGTGCCGGTAATACGCTGCGAGCTCCTCAGCGCCGTCGCCGGCCAGGAACATCCCGACCTTCATGCCGAGCGGCGGAACCGGCGCCATCATCGCAACATCGACGAAACGCACGCCGCTCGGGGCGACGATCGCCGCCAGTTCTTCCTTGAGCGAGGGTCCGGCCGTGTTGTGGTCGGCGAAAATCTGACCGGCGTGCAACAGCGGCAACGCTTCGCGTGCCACGTCGGCCGCGACCGTTGCCCAGTTCACCGAGATCACGATGTCGGCACCCTTCACCGCTGCGGCGAAACTCTCGGCAATCGGGATTTCGCTCAAATCGCCGTGCAGGTCGGGGTCCCAACCGCGCACGATCGCACCGCCGCGAACGAGGTCGCGGGCCAACAGGGAACCGGCTTCTCCAAGCCCCAGGACGGCTACCGCTTTGGGGCCAACACCATTGCTCGTCATGGGGGCCACCTTCCCCTCGGATGGTGCCGCTCCTGGGACGCGCGGCACGCGGCTTTCACACCCGGGGACAACGGAGCAGGTCATGCGGAGAATCATCGTCGGGGTGTCGGGTGCCAGCGGCAGCATCTATGCGATTCAGACGCTGCGCGCGCTGCGTGCGATCGGCGGCATCGAGGTGCACCTGGTGCTCTCGCCGCACGCCCTGCAAACGGTCGAACTCGAGACCGGGGTGCCGGCGGCGGAGTTCGAAGCGCTCGGCGACGTCGTGCACGATACCGCAAACTTGGCCGCATCGATCTCATCGGGTTCTTTCAAGACCGACGGCATGATCGTCGTGCCGTGCTCGATGCGTTCGGCCTCCGCGATCGCCTACTCGCTCAACGACACGCTTCTCGTGCGCGCCGCCGACGTCTGCCTCAAAGAGCGCCGGACCTTGGTGCTGGTCGTGCGCGAGACGCCTTTACACGTCAATCATCTGCGCAATCTCGTGCGTGCGGCCGAAGCCGGCGCGATCATCCTGCCGCCGGTCCCGGGCACCTACGCGCGCCCGAAGACGATCGAGGACGTCGTCAACCACACGGTCGGCAAGGTACTGGATCAATTCGGCATCGACAACGAGCTCTTCGAACGCTGGACCGGCGTCGACTGAATGTGCGCCCGCTACACCTTGCGCACGCCGCCGTGGGCGCTCGCGCGCGCGCTCGGTAGCCGGACGCTCGAGCGGCCGTTGCCGCCGCGCTATAACGTTGCGCCGACGCAACCGGTCGTCGCGGTCTTGAACGATCCCGAACGCCATCTCAAAGAGGTCCGCTGGGGCCTGATCCCGCCGCACGCTCCGAGCCCCACCGCGAGCAAACTCTCGACCTTTAATGCGCGGATCGAAACCGTCGCGACCGCGCGCACGTTTCGCGACGCGTTCCGGCTGCGGCGCTGCGCGATCCTCGCCGACGGCTTCTACGAGTGGCGCAAGGATGCCGACGGCGGCAAGACGCCGCTCTGGATCCACCGCAGCGACGAAGCGCCGTTCGTTTTCGCCGGCTTGTGGGACACGTGGTTCGCGCGCGACGGCGCTGAGAGCGTCTGCAGCGCCACGATCATCACCGAGCCCGCCGATGCGTTCATGGAGCCGATCCATTCGCGGATGCCGGTCGTCCTCGATACCGAGCGGGCGCGCGCTTGGCTAGCGCACGGCGAGCGCGATGCCGCCTCGCTCTACGACATCCTCGCCCCGGCGCTGCCGGGTGAATGGACGGCGACGCCGGTCGGGCGGCGCGTCGGCAACCCACGTTTCGACGATCCGTCGTTAATCGCGCCGGTCGCTGCATCCAACCTCACGCCGCTGTCGTTATTCGAGGGGATGTCCACTTCATGACTGCGGCGTATCTCACGCGCGTGCTGCTGCCCGGGTTGCTTTTTCTCACGACCGGTACGCTGCACTTCACGCAGCCGGCACCGTTCGTTTCGATCATCCCGCCGCAACTCGGTCACCAGCAGTTGCTGGTTGCAATCAGCGGCGTCGCGGAACTCGCGGGCGGCGCGGGGCTGCTGCTGCCGGCGACGCGCAACGCCGCGGGCATCGGCCTGATCGCCTTGCTAGTCGCCGTGTGGCCGGCGAATTGGTACATGGCGCTGGCTGCGGGGCAGTTTGCCGCGGTCGCACCGGCATGGGTTCTCTGGCTGCGCGTCCCGCTGCAACTTCCACTGATCTGGTGGGTCGCGCTGGCCCGGCGCACCGCATGAGCGTCTCGGCACCGGAGATCATCGGCCTGGCCTCGGGCGGCGCATTGCATCGTGAAGGCGCAGCCGCCGGCATCCCAATCCTCTTTCTGCACGGCGTCGGCGGTGCGGCCTGGTCGTGGCTGCCGCAGCGCGCGGCGTTCGCGGCGGAGCATCCGATCTATGTCTGGGAAGCACGCGGCCACGGGAGCGCGACGCGCGTCGAGGACGCCGGCTTCGCCGACTATCTGCAAGACGCGCGCGAAGCGCTCGCGACCGTGAACGGCGCGCACGCCGAAGCGCCGTTCATCGTCGGGCATTCGATGGGCGGCTTGATCGCGACCATCCTCGCCGCCGACCACGGTCCCCTGTGCGGGCTCGTGCTGATCGATCCGGTCTACAATGAGGACAACAGCGCCCACGTTCCCGAGCCGTTGCGCGGGATCGCGCGCCTGGCGATTCGCCCGTTCATCCGGTCGGCGCAGCGCCGCGGGGCGTTGATGAACACCATCAGCCGCCTCGCCTTCCGCGCCTCGTTTCGCGATGCGGACGCCGCGAGCTACTACTGGACGTTCCAGCAACAGCAAGTTCCGACCGAATTTCCCCGCATGTTCGAAGAGGGCGTCAGCGGCGTGAGCAACCTCGTCTTTCGTCCCTGGGCGCTCGACATCGCGGTCCCCACCTTGCTGATCAACGGTCGCTTTCCGCAATTGCGCGACGAACTGCGCGAGCGCCTCGGCGCCGCCTTCACCGAATTGACGATTACCAGCGGCCACTACGTCCAACTCGATGTCCCCGCCGCGGTGAACGACGCGCTGGAGCAGTTCTTCGTCGCTACTGCGCGTCGTGCAGGATGATGCCGAGCGTCACGCGCGTGCCGGATCGCACTTCGGCGACGCCGTGCCGGTAGGTCGAGCGCGCGCCGGAAGTGTTCGGGCGTAAGCGATTCGGGAAGATCACGCAGTCCCCGAAGCCGAGCGGCACGACGTGCGGGATGCTTTGGCGGCGCGGCAGCGATTCGATCAGGAGAAATTCGCCCCCGGTAAACGTCGCCGGATCGCTCAGCAGGATCGTCGCTTGCAGCGGGAAGGCGACCTCGCCGTAGATATCTTGGTGCAGCGCGTTGTAGTCGCCGGCGCGATAGCGCAGCAGCAGCGCCGTCGGCCGCTCTTGACCCGCATCGGCGCACAGGCCGAGCATCAGCGGCAACGCCGCCGGGAAGCGCGTCTTCAGTCCGAGTCGCTCGGCCCACGCATTCGCGGCCGGGACGAGCGCAGAATACAGCGCCTCGCGCAACTCCTGGACGAGCGGCGGCAAGGGATAGCGAAAGTAGCGATACTCGCCGCGTCCGTAGCCGTGCCGCTCCATGACGATCGTGTTGCGGTAGAGCGGAGCGTCGCCGTAGGCGGCGATCAGCTCGCGCGCCCGGGCGGGGTCCAGCAGCCGGGGCACGACCGCGTAGCCGCGCGCGTCCAGCTGCGCCTGCAGGTCCGCTGGATCGAGCCGCGTCGCGATCGCGTTCATACAGCCATCATGCTCGTCCGGCATCCTTCGACGCCATCCGGGCCGGGCGCTCCAATGCTCGGCGGAGGGCACGGAACAGCGCGCGCAGGAAGGTCCGCGCCAGGAGGTGGCTCGTGGATATTGTGAACGTCGGAATCGTTCAGGCCGATCCGTGCGCGAACGTCTACTTTACGCAAGCGCGAGGGCTCTTTGCGGCCGCCGGCCTCGAGGTGCGGATGGCACGTTTGCCGGGCGTGCGCGATCGCGGGCACACCGGTGCGGCGCTGAAAGAAACGCTGACCGAACCGGTGACGGACGGCACCTTCGATGTCGGCGTCGCGAACGTCGTCACGCTGGCCGCCGCACGCGCGGCGGGGATCCCGGTGCGCTTCGTCGCCCCGGCGACCGTCATTCTGCCGCGGCCGTTGCAGATCGATCAAGTCATGGTGATGAAAGAGTCGCCGATCGCACCGGGCGCCGGCTGCAACGGCAAGACGATCTGCATCAACCGCCTGCACAACCTCCAAGAGCCGATGGCCAAGGAATGGGTCGCGATGCACGGCGGCGACCCGGAGTCGCTGCGCTTCGTCGAAGCGGCGTTTTCCGTGATGGATGAAGAACTGCGCTCGGGCCGCGCCGACATCATCATGGCAACCGAACCGTTCACGCCCGATTTTGCCAAGGTGATCGGCAACCCGTTCGAAGCGGTCGGCGAGCCGTTTATGCTCAACGGCTGGTTCGCCGCCGACGCGTGGCTCGCGACGCACGCCGATGCCGCCGCGCGTTTCGCGCGCGCGATGGGCGCCGGATCGGACTGGGCCAACACCCATCAATCCGACTCGGCGCAAATCTTGGCCGATCAGGAAGGGACGCGCGTCAGCGTCGAGACCGCACGCAAGATGCAGCGCGCGAGCTACGGCCTGACGCTTGAAGAAGCGATGCTGCAACCGCTGATCGCGATCGCGGTGAAATACGGCGTCCTCGACGCTCCGGTCGATCCGGTCGAACTGATCTGGCGCGCGCCCTAGTGCATGCGCCGAACTTCCGCTAGCCACGCCTTGTGGTCGAAGTCGTTCGCGAACGCGATGAATTGGTTGGTGACGATATCGCGCGCCGGAACGAGCGATTTCGTGATCCCGGCATCGGCGAAGAACTGGCAGTACAGCGCGACGCCGGTGTAGGGCACGTTGCCGATGCGCGGATTCATCGGATCGGCGCCGGCGTAAAAGTCGGCGAGCGACCGTAGAACGCTCGCTTGCCGCGCGATCGCTTCAGGCGTGATCGGGGAGCCGTTGTGCAACGCGAGGAGGGCGTACTTCGCGGCCAGATCGGGATTCTCGCGGATGATCACCGACGCTTTGGCGATCGCGCGCGCGTAGCGTCGTAAGAGGTCGCCCTTCGCGGCGATCGTCGCCGGGGTGGCGGCGAAACCGGCATTTGGGATCGACGCGAGCAGTGGATTGCCGAACAGGCGAATCTTCACCCCCGCCGCGGCGGATTGCGGCGTGACGTCCGCGACCGCCGTGGTCAGGCCGTCGACGCGATGCGATGCGAGTGCGGCGATCGCTTGCGCTCCCGCGCCGACCGCCGCGAAGCTGTAGTCACCCTTCTTGAGTCCCGCGCCGGCGAGCGTGTTGTTGGCCACAACCTCCGTCGTGTCGCCCGGTCCCGGCTCGCCGATGGTCTTGCCCTTGAAATCGGCCAGCGTATGGATCGGGCTATCGGCCAACACCGCCAGCGTATACGAATACCGGTAGACGCGGGCGAAAAACGTCTGCATCCGGATGCCCTTATCGTAACCGAGGATCGTCGGCTCCATGCTCGCCGCGCAGACGTCGGCCTTCCCGGTCATCACGAGTTGCGCGCATGCCGAGGCACTGCCGGCGTATTGCTTGTCGACGTCGAGATGTTCGGCCTTATACAGCCCCGCATACAGCGCGACGTTCTCGAGCACTTCGATCCCGCCCGGGAAGGCGGCCACGACGTGTAATGTGTCGTCGGCCGATGCCGTGCCCGGCATCCAGGTCAGCATCAACAGCGCCAGCGCGGCGGCAATCGTTCGCATGGGCCCTCCTTGGCCGGACACCGGCCTCAGAGGTTGGTAATGATGTCGGCGGCCGGGAACCCTGCTTTGAGCGCGCCGTAAGCGGCGGCCACGTCGATATTCGGCTGAATCAGCTCGGGCGTGAGGCGGTCGCCGTAGGTCGCGCGACGCAGGCTCTGGATGTCGGCGACCGGGACGGTCGTGTACTTCGAGAGGATCGCGGCCGACTCCGGATGGTGCGCGTTCGCCCACAGCGCCGAGCGCCGCATCGCATTGACGAACGCCTTGGCCTGCGCCGGATGCGTCGTCACCCACGCCGTCGTGCTGAACCACACCGAGGGCGCGAAGCGCGGTGCCACCGCATCGAACGTGCTGGCGACCAGGCGAATCGTGTCACCCGGCGTGCCCAACAGCGGATCGCTCGCGTCGAGCACCGCGGCGTCGATACGCTCGGCCTCGAGCGCGGCCTTCATCCCGGAGAAGGGCAACTCGATCGACTTCACGGTCTTCGCATCGCCGCCGTTCTTGTCGATCCACGCGCGCGCCGCAACGTCGGCGATGTTGTTGAGACCGATTACCGCCATCACCTTCCCGTTGAGGTCCTTGGCGCTTTGGATCGGCGAGTTCTTCTTCACGCACAGCAAGCCGGCCGTCGGCGCGTCGTGAACGTGCAGGTTGGCCGGAAAGAGAATCGTGACCGGCAGATTGCGCGTGTGCGCGATCGCCAGCGAGACGACGTTGGAGTATCCGACGTCGGCCGAACCGCCCAAGACGGCCGAGGTGATTGCGGGACCGTTCGCCAGGCCCAAGAACGTGGCGGCAAGCCCGCCCGCTTTGAAATACCCGTTGTCGGCCGCGTAATATGCGCTGCCGGAAATATCGCTCGGGATCGCCGCCACGTTCAGCGGCGCCAACTCTTGCGCCGCCGCCGGCCGCAGCACCCCGGCACCGGCACCGGCCAGCGCCGCGCACGCGGCGCCGGAGCGTTCGAGAAAAATGCGGCGCGAGGTTTGGGACATGGACGTTCTCCTTAGGTGCTACGGGCCTTTAGTTCCGGAAAGTCGTACTCTTGCCAGCCCGGCACGTCGGCGACTTTCTGGAACTCTTTGCCGAACGGCCGCGTCGCGTCGATGCCGATCGCGGAACCGGTGCGGCAGTCCAGAGGAACCGAGTCGTCGATCGAGGGATCGAGCGGTCCGGCCGGCAGCCCCTCGACGATGATCACGTCCTCGTGCGGCTGCATCCGGAACGCCAGCGCCCACTCGACGTCGGCCGAACGCTGCACGTCGATATCCGGGTCGACCACGATCACGGTCTTGGGGCGCAGGTTGGTCGACATCGCCGCAAGGATCGCGTGCCGCGCCTCGCCGCCGTACCGCTGCGTCATCGACATCACGATCGAGAACGACACGCCGCCCGAGGGCGGGATCGCCACGCTGTGCAGGGTCGGAAACTGCTTGCGCATCGCCTGGAAGAACGACGCCTCGAACGGCAACTGCTTGAGGATGTGGTTTTCGGTCGGCGGGATGCCGGTCAGCAGCGCTTGGCAGTAGGCGCCGTGACGATGCGTGATTGCGGTGACGCGCGCGAGCGGCTTAAGCGAACCGGGCGTGTAGTAACCGGTGTATTCACCGAGCGGACCCTCCCACACGTCGGTGGTGAGATCGACCTCGAACTCGATCACGATCTCGCTGTGCGCCGGCACGTCGACCGGGATCGTCTTCGCCCGCGCGAGTTCGACCGGCGCGCCGCGCAAGCCGCCCGCGACTTCGAAGTCGTTGGTGCCGTCGGGTACCTGCACCGTGCACGTGTACGCGAGGATCGGATCGACGCCGAAGATGACCGCGGCGGGATAGCGCGTGAGGCCCATCTTGCGCGCCTTGACGATGTGTTTGCCGAAGCGGTGGAACGGCTGCGCCAGAAACGACATCTCGTGCGCGTTCAGGATCTGGAAGCGGTAGTGCCCCATATCCGGGACGTCCGTCTCGGGATCGTTGCTCACCACGATCCCCGGCGTGATGAACGGTCCGCCGTCGTCGGGGCTGTAGGTCGGGATCGGCAGCTTCGTGAGATCCGCGCCGGTGCCGGTCAGCACGACGTCGTGGGTCGCAGCCGCGCCGCTCGCCGTCGTGGGTGCGATGCGCCGCCCGAGGCCTTCGAGGATGCGTTCGAACACCTCGCTCTCGCTCGATTCGAACGCCAGCAGCGCCTTGGAGCGCGAATTGTAGAGTCCGCCGACGAGCGGAAAGGCGGTGCCGTTGTTGGCGAAATTGATCGCCGGGCCGCCGAGCGCGGCGGTCTTCCGCAGCGCTTTACCGACTTCGAGATACGGATCGACGAAGCGCTCGACGTCGATCAGCTCGCCGTGCGCGCGGAGGGTGTCGAGGAAGGCACGAAAATCGGCGTACGGCACGGCGGCTCCTAGCTCGCGACGCGCGCGCGCTCGCGCGCCGCGGCGCGCACGGCCTTGAGAATCTCGGGGTAGGCGGCACAGCGGCACAGATTCCCCGAGAGGTAGTGGCGGATCTCATCGTCGCTCGGATCGGGAATGCGCGCGAGCAACTCGCGCGTCATCATGATGAACCCGGGCGTGCAGAAGCCGCACTGGAAGGCGGCGTTCTCGAGAAAGGCGGTCTGGATCGGATCGAGCGCGTCGCGGTCGGCCAGGCTCTCGACCGTCTCGATCGCGGCGCCGTCCGCAAAGCGCGCGAGAAAGAGGCAGCCCGACACGGCGACGCCGTCGACCGCAACCGTGCAGCAGCCGCACAGCCCTTGCGCGCAGCTCACGCGCGCGCCGTTGAGCGCGAAGTCGCGCTGCAGCACCTCGATGAGGTTCTCGTGCGCGGCGACATCGGCGCTCTCGGGCCGGCCGTTGAGGGTGAAGCGAATCGTCGTGCGGCCGTCGGCCATTACTCTTCCTCCAGCGCCGTGCCGGCGGCGGCACGGATCGCGCGCAGCACGCGTTCGGGCAAGAGCGGCATTTCGCGCACGCGCACGCCGAGCGCGTCGTGAAGGGCGTTCGCAATCGCCGGCGCCGGGCCGAACGAACCCGATTCGCCGACGCCCTTCGCACCGAACGGAGCGCTCGGGTGCGGCTCCTCGATCAGGAACGCGCGCACGTCGGCGGGGACGTCGAGCATACCCGGAATCTTGTAGTCGGCGAGGCTCGCGTTCACGACCTGACCGTGTTCGAACACCATCACCTCGGAGAGCGACGACCCCAGCGCCATGATCGCCGCGCTGCTGAGTTGCCGCTCGACGATTGCCGGGTTGATCGCGCGTCCCACGTCGCCCGCGGTGACGAGCCGGTCGACCGTGATGCGGCCGGTTTCCGTGTCGACCGAGATCTCCACGCCCGTCGCGCCGACCATCCAGAACGGCGTGACGTTGGACGACTGGCCCGCCGCATCGGGCTTGGCATACGGCGGTTCGAACGAACCGCTCCCGACGACGTTCCCGGCTTGCATGCCGAAGCGCTTCACGAACAACTCGCGGAACGTCATCGAGCGACCATCCGCAGTCGTTATGGCACCGTCTTCGCACGCGCAACGCTCCGCGGGCACGTCGAGATAGGTGGCCGCGAGCGCGAGCAGCTGGCGGCGCGCGTCGTCGGCGGCGAGACGCACGGCGTGTCCCATATGATAGGTCGAGCGCGAGCCGAGCGTCGCCATGTCGTAGGGCGTCGTGTCGGTGTCGGAGTGCACGACCCGGATCGATTCGGTCGGCACGCCCAGCGTCTCGGCGGCGATCTGCGCCATCGCGGTGTCGGAACCTTGACCCATGTCGACGGTCGAGATCGCGAGCGTGCAGCTGCCGTCGGCCGCAACCGTGACGAGCGCAACCGACGTCGTCGGCGAAATCGAGGCTTTCAGCCCCACCGCAATGCCGCGTCCGCGCCGGATCACGCCGCTGCCGCGGTCGAAGGGTTCGTCCCACCCGAGCGCCGTGGCGACGCGGTCGAGGCATTCCACGATCTTCGCATTCTGCATGATCGTGCCGGTCGCGTGCGGACGGCCGTCGCGCAGCGCGTTTTTGCGGCGAAACGCAACCGGATCGAGATTCAGCGCGCGCGCGATGATATCGGCCTGGCTCTCGTAGGCCCAGACGAGTTGCGGGATGCCGAAGCCGCGGAACGCTCCGGCCGGCGGAAGATTCGTATAGACCGCGTACGAGTCGAGGGCAACGTGTTCGATGTCGTACGGCCCGGCTGCGGTGAAACCCGATTTCTGCGTGACGCGCGGTCCGATATCGGCGAAGGCGCCGCCGTTCCAGTACGTCTCGACCTCGCGCGCGACGATCGTACCGTCGTTTTTCACGCCGGTCTTCATGCGCACGGTCGTGCCGTGCTTGGTGATCGTATAGAACTGTTCTTCCATCGTCAGGCCGATGCGCACCGGCCGCCGGACGATTAAGGCGAGCACCGCGACCAGCGCTTCGAGCTTGATGTAGAGTTTCGCCCCGAAGCCGCCGCCGAGAAAAGCCGCGCGCACGCGAATGCGGTTTTCCGGCCAGCCGAGCATGCGCGCGACTTCCATGCGTACGAACGACGGGCTCTGCGAAGCCGTGTGGATCGTCAGCTCTTTGCCGCTGCGCGTCTCGGCGACCGACACCATCGGTTCGAGCGGCGTGTGCATGACCTGATCGGAGGTGAACGTGTCGTCGAAGATCCGGTCGGCCTGCGCGAAGCCGGTCGCGATATCGCCGTGGCGCACTTGGGCGTCGAGCGCGACGTTGGTGTCGCGCTTCCCCTGAAGATGCTTGAGATCGGCGAAGGTGCCGGCGGGCTTAAGCACGTCGTGCACGATCGGCGCGCCGGGCTGCGCGGCCGCCACTTCGTCGAATACCGCCGGTAACTCATCGTACATCACCGACACGAGATCGGCGCCGTCTTCGGCAACGTGTGGATCGGTCGCGAGCACCACCGCGACCGGTTCGCCGACGTGATGGACCTTCCCGATCGCGAGCACCGGCTGATCGTGGAAGGCCGGACCGTAATACGGCGCGGGGACGAGCGCGAGGACGTCTTCGCCGGTGATGACGGCATGCACGCCGGGCAACGCGCACGCCGCACTCGTGTCGATCGAAACCAGGCGCGCGTGCGCGACGGTGCTGCGCACGATCTTGCCGTACAGCATCCCCGGCAGCCGGAGATGGTGGATGTACTCGATCGCGCCGGTGACCTTCTGCACGCCCTCGAGCCTGGGGACCGAGCGCGTGACCTCGCGCAGCGCCGGGGCGATCGTCTGCGTCATGCCCGCTCCAGCGCGCGCCGCACGTGCACGCGCACCATCTCGCGTTTGTAGGGGCCCGAGCCGCGCAAATCGCCGAGCGGTTCGACTTCGGCCGCTGCAGCATCGGCCGCCAGCGCGAACCGCACGGCCTCCGGCTCGCCGCCGAGCAACGTCGCCTCAGCCGCGGCCATGCGCGTCGGACGGACGGTCGCGCCGCCCACGACGACGTGCGCTTCCACGATCGCCTCGCCGGCCCGGCGCAGCCACACCGCGACGCCGACCGACGGCCAGTCGTCGGCCGAGAGCGCGGTGACCTTCGCATATGCGGCGCGCGCGCCGGCCGGTTGCACCGGAACGTGCAACTCGGCGATCAGTTCGTCACCCGCGAGCGCGGTTTCGTAGTAGCCGGTAATCAGGTCGGCGACGTCGATCGAGCGTTCGCCGCGCGGCGAGACGGCGCGCACGCGCGCGCCGAGCGCCACCAGGATGGGCGGTAGATCCATGTGCGGATCGCCGTGCGCGAGGTGCCCGCCGAGCGTCGCGACGTTGCGCACGCGCACGTTGGAGAGCGTCGAGAGGGCACGCGCGATGACCGGCTCCGACACCGCGAGGACGGGCGAACGTTCGAGTTCGGTCAACGTCGTGAGCGCGCCGATGCGGAGGCTGCCGTCGCTTTCGACGTGGATACCGCGCAACGCGCCGTCGATCCGGCGCAAACTCACCAGGCGCGTCGGGCGGAAGATATGCGACTGCAGCATCAGCGAGAGCGCCGTGCCGCCGGCGATCGAACGCACGCCCGCGTCGTCGGGATCGAGCAGCGCGAGTGCCTCATCGAGCGTGCGCGGCTCGAGTAGTTCGAAGCTCACGCGCGCGCCGCCGCGTCGGCTTCGAGCGCCGCGCGGACGCTCGCGCCGAACTTCTTCGCCAATTCGTCGCTCTTAGCGCGGAACACCGGCTGGCCGATGCCGCCCAGGCGCCCGGTCAGTCCGAGATCGACGGTGTAGCTCACGCGCGTGGTGCCCGCATCGATCGCCTCCAAGCGCACCGTCGCGGTGGCCGTGAGGCGCCCGCCCAAACCCGCGGCGTCGCCGCTCACGGTGGCGTCGATCGCTGACGGCGGCTCGACCTTCGTCAATGCGACCGTCACGTCGAACGAGATCGCGATCGGGCCGACGCGGTTCGTCAATTTCGCCGCATACGTTTCGGGTGCGACTTCGCGCAGGTCGCTGCAGCCCGGAATGCACGCCGCCAGTTTGAACGGATCGCTGACGAACGCGAACGTGCGGTCTTGCGAGACCGCGACCGTGAAATCACCGCCGGTTTGCAACGCCGCCCTCGCTTCGTTCGATCACCGTTCGCAGCAGGTCCGCGACGCGGCCGGGAATCTCGATCGGCGTCAGGTGCCGCGCACCCTCGACGAGCGTCAGTCGCGCACCGGAGATCGCCGCCGCAAGCGCTTCCGCCATCGCGGGCGGCGTCGCGTAATCTTCGCTGCCGACGAGAATTTCGGTGGGCACGGCAATCGCCGGCAGCCCGGCGCGCACGTCGAGATGTCCCAGCATATCGCAGGTCGCCGCGTACATGGCGGGCGGATTCTTGAGAAAGACGTCCGTGTATTTCTGCACGAGGTCGGTGCGTGCGGCGCGGAAGCCGTCGCTGAACCAACGCGAGACTTGAAACGCGACGAGGCTCGCAAGACCGCCGTCCAGCGCTTTCTGCCCGCGTTCGTGCCACGTCTGCGGTGCGTCCGGGCCGTACCAGGCGGTCGTGTCGATCAAGCCCAAGCCGGCGGTCATTGCCGGATAGTCGATCGCGAAGTTGAGCGCCACGCTGCCGCCCATCGATGCACCCGCGACGATCGCGCGCTCCCATCCGGCGGCGCGCAGCACGTCGGCAAGGTCGCCGGCGAATTGCGCGGTCGTGAACGGCCCGGCGCTCTTCGTCGACGCGCCGTGGCCGCGCGCGTCCACCGTCAGCAGGTCGACCTCAGCGGCGAGTTCCGCCACGACGCCGTCCCATACACTGCAATCGAGCGCGAGCGAATGCACCAGCGCCAACCGCGGCGCTTCGGTTCGCCCGGACGCGTGCACGGTATACGAGATCTCCGCACCATCGCGCGCGCGCGCACTTCCGGCTTCGGGCACGAGCGCTGAATTGGGTCCCGGCGACACGTTTCCTACGTTGCCGCAGCCGCCGGCACCGCGGCCGGCAACGGGCGACCATCGAGAAAGGCCAACACGACCGCATCGTGCTCCTCGGGCTTTTCCCATTGCGGCCAATGGCCGGCATCGTTGATGCAATAGTGGCGAGCACCGGGAACCAGCGCGGCTAACCGCTCGCCCACGTCGGCTCCCGCACCCGGATTCTTATCCGACCACAGCGCCAATGTCGGGACCGTGAGCCGCCTGAGGTCGTCTTCGCTGACGCCGTTCCTCACGGCCGCCCCGCGCAGAAAACTGTTCGCGAACACGCTGGTCAACGATGCATTGGTATCGGGGCGCGTATAGATCGCATAGCGGAGATCGATCAGTTCTTCCGTTACCCGGTCGGGGTAGGCCATCAGCCACTCGAGGCGTTTGCGGATTGTTTCGCGGGTCGGATCTTTGATCGCCGCAACCGACCGCTCGCGGAGCGAATTGGCGCCCGCCGCATCGTCGATCTTGACCGCATCGCGATTCCATTGAACGCCGGCCGTCGTATTGAGGACGATCTTCTCAACACGTTCGGGATGATACAGGGCCGTCCACAGGGCGACCCAGCCGCCGAGCGATTCGCCCTCGATCGACGCCTTTGCAACGCCCAGATCGTCGAGCACATCCAACACTTGCGCGGTATAGGCGGGAATCATCTCGGGCGTAAACTCCGGCTTCGACGAAAGGCCGTGCCAGAGCAGGTCGATCGAGATCGCATGATACCGCTCGCCGAGCCGCTGCAGGTTGCGCGCGTACGCCTCGGCGTGGCCGCCGACGCCGTGCATGAGGATCAGCTTCTCGGGGTTCTGCTCGCCGACTTCGATCGTGCGCGTGCGAAACGTGCGACCGCGATAGCGCACCTGAGCGCCGAGGAGCTCGAGCCAGAGCGACTTCATCGTCCACCCCGGCGGCTCGCCCCGGCGAACGACTTGCTCGCCGGATCCCAGCGCATGACCAGAACGGTGTCGATACCCACGCCGCGCTGCGGGTAGCTACGAAAGTCGAAGACGCCGTCCGTTCCGACCCAACCGTGCAAACTGCTCAGCCAACTGCGAACCTGTTCGCTGGTCGCATCCGGCCCGGCGTGACGTAGCGCGTCGACGAGCAAGAAGGCCGGGTCCCAGACGCCGGCATAGCCGGCCTCCGACTTCAAGCCCTCGGCGTTCAAAGCGGCGACGTAGGCCATCTGCTTGTCGCGCAGGGGGCCCGGCCCGACATCGCCGGGCACCCATGCCAACATGCCGCCGAAGAGCATGTCTTTGGGGAGGAACGCCGCGTACTGTTGCATTTGCGCGTAGGTCATGTTGCCCCCGGTCGTCAGCACCGGAACGTCGAGGCCGGCATCGTTGAGCGAGCGCAGAACCGTGCCCAGCGGCAAGCCGGCGTTATACGAGACGATCGCTTGCGCGCCGGCGGACTTGATTCTGGAGACTTGCGCACTTACGCTCACGTCGGTCGGCGAATACGATTCCTCGGCGACCTTCGTTATGCCGCGGAACTCCGGTAACTGCAGGGCGGTGTTAAACGATAACGTCGCGTCTTGTCCGCTGCCATCCGTGGCGTTCAGCAACGCGATGCGGGTCAGGCCGTGATCGTGGAAATAGCGCAAGGATGCCGATGCGACGTCGACGCTGTTCGGGAAAGGCACGAACTGAAAGCCGCCGATCGTCGGGCGGCCGGCCGGGTTCAGGCACATCTCGACGATGTGACTGCGCTCGGCGATCGGTCCCGCTGCAAAGCACGACTGCGGAACGCTCGGACCGAGCACCATCGGCACGTTCTTGGCGACGAGTTGATTCATGAGTTGAACCGTCACTTGCGGGTTCGACTGGTCGTCGAGCACGACGAACTTCAGGGGGCGTCCCTGAATGCCGCCGCCGGCGTTCACGACTTTCTCGACGACCGCGAGCGCGCGCGCCTCCGACGACCCGAAAAATCCGGCGACGCCGGTCGTCGACATGATCGCATAGACCTCGACGGGCTCCGCCGCGGCGACGTGTTCGGGCAACGCGCTCGCGGCGAGCGCGAGGCCGGCCGCGACGCTAAGACGCGTAAGAAATCCGCGCATGAAAGCTCCTCCAGGCCGATGTCGGCCGTTACTGCAGTTTATTGGTTTTGAGAAGGTTGGCGGTAGTCGCTTCGATGTGCGCGGTCGCGAGTTTGACGGCCCGATCGGCGTCTCGCTCGAGGACCGCGTCCATGAGTTCCCGGTGCTCCGCGAGCACGTCGCGCAGCGGAGCGTCGGCGTACGCGGCGACGACCAGCTCGCGGTAGCGCTCCGAATGGTCGAAGAGCGTGGCATGGAAGCGCTTCATCCAGTCGGAGGTGCACGCGGAGATCAACTCGGTGTGAAAGCGGCGATGCTGTTCTTTGTACTCCGGCGCGATGAAGCGGGCGTCGCCGGCCTCGACTTTCGGCAACCGCGAGAGCCGATGGAACTCGCTCACGACGCGCGCTTCCCACTCGGTATCGCCGTTCGCGATCGCGTCGCGCAACGCGATAACTTCAATCTCGACGCGCGAACGCGTCACGTCGGCGAGGTCGCGTGCCGACAGGGGGCTGGCGCGGAATCCCCGCTGGTCCTCGGCGATGACCATGCCGTCGCTGACCAGTTGGCAGAGCGCTTCGCGAATCGCGCTTTGCCCGCCGCCGAAGCGCAGGTAGAGTTCGCGGATGCTGATCGGCTCGCCGGGCGGCAAATGTCCGGTGACGAGTTCGCGCCGAATCAGCTCGAGCGCGGCCGATCTCAGCGACCGGTGTTCCCCCCGGTCGAGCGGCTCCACGGCCTTGCGCGCGCGTGCTCTTGCGTCCACGTTAAAAGAATACTCCCAAGTTGCTCGCGACGAGCACCGTCGTATCGAGGAAAACCGAACGCCGCGCGATCTTCCAACGATCGTCCTCGAGGCGCATGCGATCGACCCGGCGCGCGGTCCAGATATCCGTATCGGCATCGAGACGGCTGCGGTACAGCAGGAGGTTCGACTCCACGGTCACGTCGCGATCGGAATGGGTCTCGATGACACGGACGTTCGAAACGAAGCGGCGCGTTCGCGACGGCGGGTCCTCCGACCACGACCACCCGGACTCGAGCTTGACGATCCGTGCCTCCAGCTCCCGGAAGGTCTCGTCATAAAACGCCGGCTCGCCGTACTTGGTGAACTCTTTATCGCGATCGCTCGCCGAGCGCGTGCTGCGAATCGGTACCCAGTACAACAGATCTGCGGTGAAAAATGCGAGCCAGTTGCGGAATTCCCGGCTATCGAGCGCCGCGGCTTCGGTGACCAGGACATCCGCCAACACCAGCTGCAACTGCAGCCGCTGCTGCAGCGCGTCTCCCGCGGCGACGTCGAGGGCCGGCATCAGAACGTCCCCGCGGCGCGCGCTTGGCGCGCGTTGAAGGCGTCCCACGATGGCGACTCCATCGCCTGCGCCCACGCTTGATAGAACCAGCGCTGTCCGTGTTCGTTGAACATCGTCGGGATGCGTGGCGGGCTCTGGCCGTCGTCGACGACCTCGGCGCCGGCGCCCATCTCGTAGTTTAGGTCCTTGTCGGCGATCGTTTCGAAGTTTACGCCGCGCGTCGACTCGACGAAATTCTCGCCGTCTTCCTGTTCGAGCAATCCCGCCGGCCCGAATTTGCGGTACATCGAGCGCAATTCTTGCCGCTGAACCTCTTCGGGTGCGCTGCGATCGTAGAGGCCAAAGATTCGTTGCTCGGTGTCGCTGGGACCAAGCGGATTGCGCACCATCAGCACGCGATCGATGATGAACAGATTCGGAAAGATGTGCATATTGAAGCGCAGCACGGAGTTCTTGAACGCGCCTTGTGCCGCTACGATCTCCGGCCGGTTGCGCCAATACTCCGCCCCGGCGTTGGCGTACTTGAAGCCCTTCGATCGGTCGGCGTTGGGACCGTCCTCGACCGACGCCGTTTGGAAGTTCCCCATGTGGCCGTACTCGGTGAGCAGCGTGAAGCCGGGCTGGGCCGTGCCGACCGGTGCGACCTTCGTCCCGTTCAGTTTGCTCATCGAGATGAACGCCGAGCGGTGGGTCACCTGGACGTGCGCCATATCGCCGCAGTTGTCCGCGGCAAACTTCCAGTTGGTTTTCTGGCGCCAGCGCAGGGGGCCGGGAGCGGCGACGAGGTCTCCGCGGTCGAGCGTCATGTCGAGTGCCCAGCGGATGTCGCCGAGATACGTTTCGAGTGGCGGTGCTTCGGGATCGAAGCTCCCGAAGACGAGGCCGCGATACGATTCGACCCGCGGTACCGGAACGAGGCCCCAGTCTTCGAGGTTGAACTTGCCGTTATAAAAGGCGTTCGCGCCCGGAACGTTGATGAGGCCGCCGCTCGCGACCCGTTTGCCTTGGAGATCGTAGGCCCAGCCGTGGTAGGAACAGGTGAACGTCTTGAGATTGCCGGCGTCGGTGCGGCAGACCGTGTTGCCGCGGTGACGGCAGCTGTTGACCAAGCCCTTCACCTCGCCGCTCAGCGTGCGGCACATGATGACGCTGGTGTCCGCAATCCGCGTGGTGATGTAGTCGCCCGTCTTGGGAATCTCCGTCTCGTGGCCCATGAAGATCCAACAGCGCCGGAAAATTCGCTCCTGCTCCTGGTCGTAAATCTCGCGATCGGTGAAGATGCGGCGTGAAACCAGCCCGCGATGGACGTCGACCGCGTTCTCGATGTTCGGACCCGCTTCGCGTGGTGGAGCGATCATGGGCTGCCTCCGTGAAATTAACTTTCGTATGAAAAAGGATTTTTTGATCTTGACATTGATTTTCCTTGCCACAAGATTGCAGGGGAGGCGAAGACATGGAGAATCCCGAGACACACCCGGCCGAGGGCCAGGGAGGGGACGCGCGAGGGCTGGGCCGGCGCTCGTTTCTCGCGGGCATAGCGACGGCCGGGGCCGGCGCGGCTGCAGCGAGCGTGGCCCCCGTGCGGGCCGCGGCGGAAACGGCACCAGCGCCGGCGCCCGTCCAGTCCGAGGGGACCGAACTCCCCGGGGCCCGGCTCGTCGCCCTCGAGACCGGTGACCCGGCAACCGAGATCGACCGCTGGCACGTCAAGAATGCCGGCTCCGACTACATGGTCGACTGCCTCAAGCACGTCGGTTACGACTACATCACGTGCATGCCGGGATCGACGTTCCGCGGCATCCACGAGTCGATCGTCAACTACGGCGGCAATTCGAAGCCCGAGTTGCTGTCGTGCATGCACGAAGAGATCTCGTCGGCGATGGCTTACGGCTACGCCCAGATGGCCGGCAAGCCGATGGCGATTCTCGTACATAGCACGGTCGGCTTACAGCACGCCTCGATGGGCATCTACAACGCCTACGCCGCGCGGCTGCCGATGTTGGTGCTGGTCGGCAATATCGCCGACGGCGCGACCCGCCGGCCCGGCGTCGAGTGGTTCCACACCGCAACCGACGTCGCGGCGATCGTTCGCGGGTACGTGAAGTACGACGCGCAGCCGGCGTCGCTGCAATCGTTCGGCGAGGAAATCATGAAGGCGTCCTCGATGGCGATGACGCCGCCGTACGAGCCGACGCTGGTCGTCGTCGACGCCGACCTCGCCGAGATGCCCGTCGAGGGGAAGCCGCTCCCGCTGCCATCGTTCGTGCCGGTCCGCCCACCGGTGGCCGACCCCGCCGCACTCGCCGACGTCGCGAAACTGCTTGTCAACGCACAGAATCCGGTCATCATCGCCGACCGCCTCGCGCGGACGGCGGCCGGGATGGCGGCACTCGTGCAACTCGCTGAAACGCTGCAGATCCCGGTCGTCGATTACGGCAACCGCAACAACTTCCCGACCAACCATCACCTGAACGCGAGTTGGACGCGGGGCCTCGCGGCGCAAGCCGACGTGATCCTGGGCCTCGAGCTCACCGATCTTTTCGGCGTCGTCGGCGACGTGCCGGATCTGCCGATCCGCCAAACGACGATGCGCATCAAGCCGACCACGACCGTCATCTCGATCAATTCCATGTACCTGCAGGGCGCGGGAAACTACCAAGACCAGCAGCGCTTCTTCAACCCGACCCTGCCGATCGCGGGCGACGGCGAAGCCTCGCTGCCGTACCTTATCGATGCGGTCAACCGCGCCATCACGAGCGAACGGCGCGCGCAGAACACGGCGCGCGCCGCACGTTGGAGCGACGCCTGGACGCAGCGCCGGCAAGCCGACCTCGCTGCGGCTGCCGTCGGCTGGGATGCATCGCCGATCAGTCTCCCGCGCCTGTGCCAAGAACTGTACGCGAAGATCAAGGGCGACGATTTCTCGCTCGTCTCCGGTACGTTTCAGCAAGGCCTCATCCCGAATCGCCTGTGGGACCTCGACCAGTACCGGCAATACTCCGCAGATTACGGGGCGTACGGAATCGGCTCGAGTTTACCAGCCACGGTCGGAGCGGCGCTCGCCGCACGCGACCTCGGCCGCTACGCCGTCAACATCCAGGGTGACGGCGACTTCCTCGTCGCTCCGGCATCGCTCTGGACGGCGGCGCACCACAAGATTCCGCTGCTCACGATCATGCACAACAATCGCGCCTGGCACCAGGAGACGATGCACATCCAACGCATGGCCGACCGCCGCGAACGCAATCCCGACCGCGGCCGGATCGGCACGGTCATCGACGATCCCAACGTCGACTTCGGCAAGCTGGCCCAGTCGTTCGGCGTCTACGGCGAAGGCCCGATCACGCAACCCGACCAACTCGGCCCCGCGATCGCGCGGGCGCTCAAAGTCGTGAAAAACGGTATGCCCGCCCTCGTCGACGTCGTCACCCAACCGCGCTGAGGTCACTACGATGAAACTTCGCACCACCATCGCCGCGCTGGCGATCGCCGTTTGCCTGGCCGCCGTCGGTTCGCACCAAGCCACCGCTCAAACGACGGCCACACCCACGGCGCCCGGCGACGCAACGCGCGGCAAGTCGGATTTCACCAAATACGGTTGCTACGAGTGCCACGGCACGCTCGGACAAGGCAACTTCACGACAGCGCCTCGCCTAGCACCACACACGTTGCCCTACGCGTCACTGCTCGCGTATATCCGCAAGCCGTCGGGCGTGATGCCGTCGTATTCGGCAACCATACTCCCCGAAGCGGACGCCGCCGACATCTACGCCTATCTGACCTCAATCGCGCCGGGCAAAACGCCGGAGCAACTCCCACTCCTCGCCGGCACGAACCTCAAGCCGAAATAGATCCGCTCCGCTACGTGCCGGCTTGGAGCGCCGTGTAGAGGCGCTCCGCGGTCACCGGCAGCATCGTCAAGCGGGCGCCGCAAGCGGCGTGGATCGCGTTGGTGAGTGCTGGTCCGACGTTCGAGACGTTGATCTCGCCGACGGCGCGCGCGCCGAAGGGCCCCGGTCCGGAACCCGTCTCGAGAACGGTGACGTGAAACGGCGGCATGTCGCGCTGAGCGGGCAACTTGTAATCCGCGAACGAGAGATTGACGATGCGGCCTTCCTCGACGATGAGTTCCTCGGTCACGGCGTGCCCGAGGCCCATCAAGAACCCGCCGTCGATCTGGCCGCGATGCGCGACCGGATTGATCACCGTCCCGGCGTCGGCGCAGAACCACACGTCGTGGAGCGTAAAGGAGCCGGTTTCGCGATCGACTTCGACTTCGATCACGTAGGCCGCAAAATTATTGTATTCCGGTGCGCCCGCGTGCGGTTCCCCGATGAAGCTGCCGGTGAGCGCGAACGGCTCGCCGCCGGCAGCGGTTAGCGCGGCGGCAGCGTCGTTCCAACTCACGCGCTGCGCGCCGTCGGCCGATACGAACGCGCCGTCGCGTAGTGTGAGTGGAGCCGCCGCTCCGGCTAGCCGCGTGGCCACTGCTTCGAGTTCGGCCCGCAACCGGCGCGCGCCGTCGAGCGCCGCACCGCCGGCAACGTGCGTGGTTCGGCTGGCACCGACACCCGGGTCGGGCGGCACGTCGGCGGTACTCCCGCGTGCGGCGTGGACGCGCGCCTCGTCGAGACCGAGCTCGGCGGCGACCACGCGCTGTAACACGGTCAGGATCCCCATGCCCTGTTCGGTCGCCCCGGTGCGTACGGAAACCTCGCCCGAGGCATCGATCGCGAGCGCCACGCTGGTCCTGCCGGCGCCGATATGACGCACGGCCAGCGCGACACCGCGACCGCGACCCGCCGGCAGCTTTGTCCCCCAGCGCGAATCGCGCCTCAGCGTCTCGAGCACGGCCACCGCACCCGCTTCGCGATACGGATGGCCCTCGATATCGAGGTCCCCATCGCGCGCCGCGTTGAGCAACCGGAACTCGAGCGGATCGATCTTCAGTTCGTGCGCGATGATGTCGATCGCCGATTCGGTCGCGAACGCGATCTGCACGTCGCCCGGCGCGCGCATGAAGCCGCCGGGCACCGTATTGGTGTACACCGCGGTGCGCTCGAGACGTTGGTTGGGAATGCCGTATGGCTGTTTCGTCTCCGGACCCGGCAGGACGGTCGGGATCACCTTACCGGCCGCGTAAGCCCCCCCATCGTAGACCGCGCAGACGCGTTGCGCGAGCATCTTGCCGGCGCTCGAGACGCCGGTCGTTACCGTCACTCGCGAGGCGTGGCGTACGTTGGTCGAGCGAACGTCATCGACGTAGGCGCGCACGAACTTTACCGGCCGCTGCGTCGCGGCCGCCAGGTAGTAGCACGGGAACTCATCGACGGAGAGGCCCTTGGAACCGAAATCCCCACCGATGAAGCACGGGTGGATCACGATCCGCTCCTTGGGCAACCCGGTCGTCACCGACAACTGCTCGCGCAATGCGAACGGCGATTTATTCGTCGAGATCACGTTGGCGACGCCGTCCGCGTCGATCCAGACCATCGTCGCACGCGGCTCGATGAAGCCGGCATGATAGCGGGGCGTGGTAAACGTGTGCTCGAAGATGCGATCGGACCGCGCGAAACCAGCCTCGACGTCGCCGATTGCGGCCACCGCGTGTCCTTGGATATTCGGATGCGCGTGCTTCGGACGCGTTGGGAACATAAAGACGTATCGATCCGGATCCGCGTGCAGCACCGGCGCGTCGGGCAGTAGCGCGGCGCCGGCGTCGAAGAGCGCCGGCAGTTCCTCGTACTCGACCTCGATCAGCGCCGCGGCCGCTGCGGCGATCTCGGGCGACTCGGCGGCAACTGCGACGACGTACTCACCGATGAACCGCACGCGGTCGATCGAGAGCACCGGCCAATCGCAGAGCCGCCGGCCGAAGTAGCGCTCGCCGAGGTCGCGGCCGGTGAGCACGGCGTGCACGCCGGGCAGTTCGCGCGCCGCCGCCGTGTCGATCGACAGGATCGTCGCGTGCGCCATCGTGCTCGGAACGAACGCGGCCCACAGCATTCCGGGGAGCGAGAAATCCGCGCTGTACTGCGCCTGCCCGGTGACCTTGGCAATCCCGTCGGTCCGTGCTTCGTCGATCGCGAAGCGTTCCGCCCCACTGCGGGGGCCGGCAATACTCGTCGTCATCTGCGCTCCGGCTTAGCTCGGCGTGAGGCTCTGCCAGAGTAGCGCAACGTCGAGAACGCCGCATACTGCACACGTCGCCGCGCACAACGCGAAGAACCCGTGCCGGCGCCGCCCGCCGGCATCGCGCTCGGAGTCGCGCAGGAGCACGAGCAACGGCGCCAGGGCGACGGGGAGCACGAGACAGAGCGCCATCTGCGACCACAGCATCATTGCCGTCCCATCCGTGCCGGCCAGCAGCAGTCCTGCAGCGGGCAACGCCGTCACTGCACGGCGCACGGCGAGCGGAACCCGAACCGGCGCGAACGCGCCGAAGATGACGTCGCCGGTCAGCGTCGCGGTCGTCGAAGCGGCGATCCCCGAAAGCAGCAACGCCGCACCGAAAATCGCCGACGTGTCGAGACCACCCAACGGCTGCAAGTGCGCGAACGCCCCCGCAATCGTCGCATCGCTGCCGTGGACCGACGCGCCGACGATCAGGATCGCCCCGTTAATCAGCGCGGCGATGTTGAGCGCAACCCAGGTCTCGCGGGAAAAGAACCGGCCGATGCCCGGGCGTTCGTGCGGCGGCGCCGCGTCCAGCCGGCCTCTGACGAGCGCCGAGTGCAAAAACAGGTTGTGCGGCATCACCGTCGCGCCGATGATGGCGACGATCACGAGGACGGCACCGCGGTCGGGGATTGCGGGTACGAGCGCGCCGCGTCCGACCGCGGCGAGATCCGGGTTGACGGCGTGCAGCAACGCGACGTACGCGATGGCGACAAGACCGAGCACGGCGATCATCGCGACGTCGAACAGACGGAGCTTCCCGCGCCCGGCGCACAACAGCGCGAACACGACGGCGACGCCGATGCCGACGCTCAGCGCCGTCGAGAGATGGAACAGCAACTGCGCGCCAAGCGTGATCCCCGTGAACTCGGCTACGTCGGTCGCGATCACCGCCCCCTCGAAGGCCAGCCACAACGGGAAACGGTAGCGCCCCCAGCGTTCGCCGATCAGGGTCGCCAGATCGCGCCCCGTCGCCACCGTCACGCGGGTAACGGCAAGCTGGACGACGAGTGCGATCGCATTCGCCGCCAGCACCACCCACAGCAGCGAGAAGTGGTATACGCCTGCCGCCAGATCGGCGGCCCAGTTGCCCGGATCGATGTAGCCGATGCTGACCGCGAACGCAGGACCGGCAAGGCGCAGCCATGCGGTCCGCGACCGCAAGGCACCGGCGGGGAGCGCGAGCGACATCGCCCTACCCTTCGGGAATTCGAGCGAGCTTCGGCAGATCGCCGAGGCCGAACACCGACCGGGCCGTCTCGCCGAGGATGTTGCGCTTCGAGCGTTCGTCGAGGAACGGCAGATCGTAGATGGTGCTGGGCAGGTCGAAGTCCCAGTGCGGGTAGTCCGACGAATACATCAACTGCGTGTCGGCGTTGATCATCTTAAACGTCGCGCGCAGGATCTCGAGGTCGTCGGGGATCTCCATCGGCTGCGTCGAGTAGTACATCTTGCGCATGTAGTCGCTCGGCTTCATCTTGAGCTGCGGGCACTCGTTGCTGCGCATCCCGTACTCGTTGTCGAGGCGCTGCATCAGGAACGGAATCCAGGCCAAGCCCGATTCCATCCAGATCACCTTCAACTTCGGAAAGCGCTCGGGCAGGCCGTTGACGACCCAGTTCGTCAGGTGGACCATGTTGTAGAACACGAAGCCCAGCGCGTGGACCGAGATGAAGCGGTTCGTCGACGAAAACGCCTTATCGTTCCAGTCGTAGCCGGCGTGAAAGGCCAGCGGCAGGCCGCGCTCTTCGAGGGCCGCGTAGAGTTTCATGTACGCGTTGTCGTGAACGGGGCGGTTGTGGGTCGCGGTTACCATGAAGCCCCGCACGCCCTTGGTGTCGCCGAACTTCAGGACCATCTTGTACGACTCTTCGGGGTCGTGAAACGGCAGGTAGAGCATCGAGCGCAGCCGCGGCTCGGCCGGCAAGACGCGTTCGGTCAGCCAGCGGTTGTACGCCCACGCCAGGGCGTTCTGCGTCTCGAGCAAAGGGTGCGCGCTCAGCAGCAGCATCGGCGTCGGGAAGAGCATCGCGATGTCGGTGCCCATCGCGTCCATCCACCGCGTCGTCAGCTCCGCGTCGCGCTGCACGCCGGGACCGGTGCGCTCGATGCCGCGCAACGGGTAGCGCGTCACGCGGCCGCCCATATCTTGAAAGCCGGGGCTCGAGGGGAACATCGACGATACGCCGGTGCGCTTCATCCCCTCGGACTTGAGCAGCTGGCGCAGCACCGGGTCCTCGAAGTAATCGAGGATTTCGGCGACCGATTCGGTCTCGTAGTGGTGCGAATCGACGTCGACGATGAACAGCTTCTCGTAGTGGCGGTCGCGGGCTTGTTTGGCCGCGTGACGCATGTGCGTGCGCGTATCGAATTCTTCGACCTGGAGACCGCGCGGATCGCTGGTGGGGAGCGTAATCGGCATCGCGTCGGCCCTCAGTGCGCCCACGACTGCCAGAAGCCCAGTTCGAACACCTGGACGTTCACGGCGCGCAGCAAGGCCGAGGTGGTGATCATCGCGTCGGTCGCGGTGATCGTCCCGCCGGCCACGACGGGGAAGACGCCGTCCGCGTTTACTTTGGCCGTATAGAGTTGCACGGCGGCGGTCATGATCGCTTGGATATCGTCCTCGCACACGTCGGAACCGTCGCCGATGGCGGCGACGGACGCGCGCAACGAGCTGACCTGGGAGCTGACTTCAGACGACGACATAAACGCTATCACCCTTCTTGATGACGTCGAACTTGCGGAGTTTTTTGCGCCGATCGGCGACCGCTTCGCCGGTCTTCAGGTCGTACTCGTAGCCGTGCCACGGACACACGAAGTGGATCTCGTCGGTGGAGAAGCGCTGGCCGTGCGTCGTCTTGTCGGCGTGCATCACGTCCTCGACCTTGGCCATCACGAGGCCCTCGCACGCCGGACCGCCCTGATGGACGCAGAGATTGCGGTACGCGAAATACTCGCCGTCGCGGTGGATAACGCCGATCTCGAGGTCGCCGTCGGTAACGACGAGATGATCGTTTTCGAGAAAATCGGCTATTTTGCCGACGAGAAGCTCAGCCATAGGCGTTTCCTCCGATGGTCGGTGCTGCGAATTCTTCAATTTGGTTCGACTACGAACTGCTTGATGTCGAACTAACTGGGTGCTATACTAGAAACAGAAATGATCGAAACTGTCAAGAGGCGGCGCGCAATGCCGCCGCCGCTCACGAGCGGACCGGCCTATCTGATCCGCGAGACGCACAAGTCGCTCTCGCGCGTCCTCGCCGCCGAGGTCGTGCGGCTCGGGATCTCGCTCAAGCAGTATTACTACGTGCGCGCATTGCTCGAGGAAGACGGCATCTCGCAGGTCGAGCTGGGCGAACGCGTCGGAATGGAACGCGCGACGGTTACGACCGCGCTCGATACGCTCGAACGCGACGGGTTCGTGCGGCGCGAAGCGCATCCGGACGACCGCCGCAAGACGAACGTGTTCTTGACGGCCAAGGGCAAGCGGCTGCGCGCGCCCTTGATCGCGCTGATCAAGAGCCTCAACGAAGCGACGTTGGCCGACATCTCGCGCGCGGAGCTCGAGCGGATGTGCGCGACGATCGCGAAGCTGGCCCGCAACGCCGACGCGTATCTCGCCAGCCTGGAGCATTGAGATGACCGTCGAAGCCGCGCACCGCTGGATCGAGTTAAACGACGCCGACGCCGGCGATGCGATCGTCGCTGCGATGGGTCATGGCGGCGTCGAGCTGCTCTTCTTTCATTCCGGTGCGGAGATCGCGTTCTTTCAAGAAGCCGTCGCGAAGGCGCACGCGCTCGGTCTGCCGGCGCCGCGGCTGATCACGATGACCCACGAGCACGCCGGCCTCAACGCCGCTCTCGGCTACGCGGCGGTCAGCGGGAAACCGGTCGCGACCGCCGCGCACGTCGATGCCGGCACGCTCAACTACGGCGGCGCGATCCACAGCGCGCTGCACAGCGGCCTGCCCGTCCTCATCACCGCCGGCGCGGCGCCGGCCGCGTATCCCGGCACGCTGCGCGGTGCGCGCGAGGGTGGCGGCCACATCTGGAAACAGCAGGCCTACGATCAGAACGGGATCGTTCGGCCGTACGTAAAGTGGGATCACCGGCTGGAGTATCAAGACAACCCGGGCCTGATCGTCAGCCGCGCGCTTGCGGTCGCGCTGACGGAACCGCGCGGTCCGGTCTACCTGAGCATCCCGCGCGAGCTCGCGCTGCTCGACGCGCGCGAACGATCGTTTCCATCGGCGGCGCAACTCGGCATCGCACGGCCCGCGGCGCCCGATCTCGATGCGATCGCGGAAATCGCCGCACGGCTCGTCGCCGCGCGGAATCCGTTTCTCGTCGTTTCGGAATCGGGCCAAGATACGGCGACGGTGCCGGCGCTCGTCCAGCTGTGCGAGTCGCTCGCGCTCCCGGTCGTCAACTCGGCGCAAAAGCAATATCTGTGCTTTCCGAAAAACCATCCGCTGTGGGTGGGGCGCGCGGATCTGAGCGCTGCCGACGTCGTGCTCTCGTTGCAGGCCGCGATCCCGTGGGTTCCCGGACCTACCGCTCCCGGTCCGGACGCGTGGGTCGCCACGATCGATCTCGATCCGGCCAAGCTGCGCACGCCGACCTTCGAGTTCACGGCCGATGTGCGGGTCACGTCGGCCCCCTTAGCGGCGATCGAAGCGCTGCTGGATGCCGTGCGCGGCCTGCTCGCGGCCGGGGACCGCAGCCGCATCGCCGAGCGGGCCGCGCGCTGGGACGATCACGAACGGGCGCGACGGGCCGCGCTCGAGACGGAGATCGCAGCGCGCGCGACGCGGACGCCGATCGATCCACTCTGGCTTTCCCACCAAATCGGCCGCTTCGCCGGCACCGATACGATCGTCTTGGACGAAACGCTGCCGGGCAACGATCTCGACCGCTACCTGCATTGTGCCGAGCCCGGAAGCTTTTTCGGGAACCCCGCCAGCAGCGGCGGCTGGAGTACCGGCGCGGCATTCGGGGCGAAACTTGCGGCGCCGGAGCGCGACGTGCTGGCCTGCACGGGCGACGGATTCTACATGTTCAGCACCGCGAACGCGGTGCTCTGGGCGGCAGCGCACTACGGGGCACCGTTCACCTCGGTGATCTATCAGAACCGGAGCTACAGCACCGGGACCACGCAGATCGCGCGGATGTATCCCGATGGCTACGCCGCCAAGGCGGGCTACGAGGGCGGGGTCTTCGACCCGCCGATCGATTTCGCCATGGAAGCCGTGGCCTGCGGCGCCCACGGCGAGAACGTGCGCGACCCCGGCGAGATTCTGCCCGCCCTGCAGCGCGCCCGCGCCGCCAACCGTGGCGGCGTACCAGCGGTGGTCTCCGTCTGGCTGCCGCGGCTCGACGAGAGCGCAGCACGCCCCAAGACGGACAAGGATTAATTTACCTGTGGGAAATATATTTTCTTGCCACTAATATATCCGGCGGAAGGATCTGCTCACATGCCGTCCATCTCCCGCGCCCGTCTCTTGGCGGGCACCTCGGCCGTCGCCCTCGGCACCCTGGCGCGCCCGTTTCCCGCCTCGGCGCAGAGCGTCGTCCCGCTCCGGGTCGGCGCGGGGTTGATCGAAGCGAACGCCGAGGTCCACTACGCGACCGACATGGGCTTCTTCAAAGCGAACGGCCTCGACGTTGCGACCGTGACGAGCAACAACGGCGCCGCCAGCGCCTCTGCCGTTGCCGGCGGCGATCTGCAGATTGCGGTGATCAGCCTGATCGGGTTCACGCTGGCCGTCAACCGCGGCTTGCCGTTCTCGATCATCGTGCCCGGCGGCGTTTACGACTCGTCGGTGCCCGGCAGCGGTCTGGTCGTGGCCTCGACCTCAGCCTACGTCAACGCCAAGGCGCTGAACGGCAAAACGATCGGGGTCAGCGTTCTCAAGGGCCTCGATCAACTGCTCTCCAGCGTCCTCGTCGACAAGAACGGCGGCGACTCATCGACGCTCAAGTTCGTCGAAGTCACGCCCCCCACGATGGTTGAGGCGCTCAACTTGGGCCGCATCGACGCCGCCTATATCGACAATCCCGAGTTTTCGCTAGCGAAGACGCGCGCGCGCGTCCTCGGTGACGGCGAAGCGGCGATTGCAAACTCGTTCGTCGAGACCGTCTGGTTTGCGAGTCGCGATTGGCTCGCGAAGAACGGCGACGTCGCGCGACGCTTTCGCGAGAGCATCTATACGGCCGGCGACTGGGCGATGGCGAATCCCGACCGCGCCGGCACGATCCTCCAAGCGCACCTCAAAGTCGACCAGCCCAAAGCCACCCAACACTTCGCCACGAAAAAGGCGACGACGCCGGCCTCATACCAAGTGCTACTCGACGCCGCCGCCAAGTACGGCGTGCTCCCGCCGACAAACATAAAAGATCTGCTCTGGACCGGCTGAAGGCTCCCGAGCGGAGCTCGGGATGACAACCGGGGGCGTGCTACTCGCGCGGGGCGCGCTCCTCGCTTACAGCAAAAGAAGCGGCTCTCCAACGGAGAGCCGCTTCTACCTTTTGCGTTGACGCGCGCGGGGATCTCCGGTGCGGCTACACTGCGACGGTCGTGATACGCGCGACGATCGCGTCGGCGACGGCGCTTGTCGAAGCGCCGGTTTCGCGATCCAAATCGCGGGTGCGCGGGCCGTGGGCCAGCGTTTCGGCGACGGCGCGTTCGATCGCGGCCGCACCGGCTTCGTCGCCGAGCGAATAGCGCGCGAGCAGCGCGGCCGAGAGGATCGCGCCGATCGGATTCGCGATGCCTTTGCCCGCGATGTCGGGTGCGGTGCCGCTGATCGGTTCGTAGAGGCCGAAGCCGTGTGCGTCGGGGGCGCCTGAGAGCGCGGCGCTGGCCGCGGTACCGATCGTGCCGGTGATCATCGCCGCTTCGTCGGAGAGGATGTCGCCGAACATGTTCTCGGTGACGATCACGTCGAACGCGCGCGGGTCGCGTACGAGTTGCATCGCCGCGTTGTCGACCAGCATGTGCTCGACCCTCACGTCGGGATAGTCCTTCGCAACCTCGATCACGATGCGCCGCCACAGCTGCGAGCTGAGCAGCACGTTATTCTTATCGACCGACGTCAGGCGCTTGGAGCGCATCCGCGCGAGCGCGAACGCAAAGCGCGCCGCGCGCTCGATCTCGAAATCGCGATACACGAGCACGTCGCGCACGACTTCGTGGCCGTCTTCGCGGGTCAACGTCTTCTCGCCGAAGTAGAGCCCGCCGGTCAGCTCGCGCACGAACACCAGATCCATGCCGTCGACGAGTTCGGGCCGCAACGGCGAACGCGATTCCATGCCCGGGAAAACACGCGCCGGACGCACGTTCGCGTACAGGCCGAAGTGCTTGCGCAGACCGAGGATCGCCGCTTCGGGCCGCTTGTCGGGCGTGAGGTGGTCGTAGCCCGGTCCGCCGACGGCACCAAACAGAATTCCGGCGCTTTCGCTGCAGATGCGCACGGTCTCGGCCGGCATCGGTTCGCCGGTCGCCGCGATTGCAGCCGCGCCGATCGGCGCTTCGACGAAGGTCAGGCCCGGATGCGCGGCGTCGAGCACGCGCAGCGCGGCAACGGTGACTTCGGGACCGATCCCGTCACCGGGCAACACGGCTACTTGCGTCATGATGCGGCCCGCTTCGCCTCCCAAGCGCGAATCTCGGGAATCTTGGAGTGCAGGTACTTGAGAAACCCGCCGCCGAGCACGAACGGCTTGCGCGCCGGGTCGATTTCGAACGGCACCGGCGCGTCAGCGTCGGCCTGCACGGTCTCGTTCGCAACGTCGATCGTGATCGTCTTCGCCGCGGCGAAGCGCGGAATCAACGCCGCATCGACGATGACCGGGACGACGCCGTTCATGTAGCAATTTTCGTGGAAGATGCGCGCGAAGCTGGGCGAGATCACGGCCTTGATGCCGATGCCCTGGATTGCCCACACCGCGTGTTCGCGTGACGAACCGCAACCGACGTTCTCGCCCGCGACCCACACGACCGCGCCGGGGTGCGCCGCGACGAGCGCCGGACCGTCGGTCATGCCGGTGAAGGCGAATTCGCCCATGCCGGATTCGTCGATCGTCGTGAGGTGCTTGGCCGGGATGATCTGGTCGGTGTCGATGTTCGCGCGCGGGATCGGGAGGACGGGGCCCGAGATGATCATGCCGGCACCGCTTCCGCGAGCGCCGCGACGTCGCTCGGCGCGGCGATGCGCCCGAGCACGGCCGACGCGGCCACGACTTGCGGCGAGGCGAGATGCACGCGTCCGCCGTCGCCCATGCGGCCGGGGAAGTTGCGATTCGTCGAGGAGACGACCCGCGTACCCGGCGCGATCACGCCGACCGACATGCCCAGACACGGTCCGCACGACGAATGCGTCCAGAGCGCGCCCGCGTCTTGGAACACGTCGTGCAGCCCTTCGCGTTCGGCCTGGCGCTTCACGCCGACCGAACCCGGCGTGATGATCGTCGGCACGCTGACCTTGCGCCCGCGCAGCACGTCGGCCGCCGCGCGCAGATCGCTGATGCGCGAGTTCGTGCACGAGCCGATGAAGGCTTGATCGATCTCAATGCTCTTCATCGCGGTCCCGGGCGTAAGGCCCATGTATTCGAGCGAGCGCGGGTCGGCGTCCGCCGGGACCGCGCCGTCGATCGACGCGTTCTCGCCGGGATTCGTCCCCCAGGTGACGACCGGGCGCACCGCCGAGCCGTCGATCGTCACGACGCGATCGTACTCCGCGTCGGGATCGGCTTGCTGCGCCGTCCAGTTCGTCGGCTTGAGCGTCGTCTCGGCCAGATACGCGGCCGTCTTCTCATCGGGTGCGATCAGCCCGGCGGTCGCGCCGGCTTCGATCGCCATGTTGCAGACGGTCATGCGGCCGTCCATCGAGAGCGCGCGGATCGCGGAGCCCGTGTACTCGAGCGCGTAGCCCGTGCCGCCCTTGAAGCCGATCGTCTTGATGATCGTCAGGATCAGGTCTTTCGCGGTGACGTCGGCGGCGAGTTCGCCCGTGACCTCGATCTTCATCACTTTGGGCCGCTGCAGGATCAGCACTTGCGCGAGCATCGCGCCGGCTTGCGCCGTCGAGCCGATGCCGAGCGCGAACGTGCCGAACGCGCCGAGCGTGCCGGTGTGGCTATCGCCGCAACAGATCACCATGCCCGGCGTCACGTAGCCCTTCTCGGGCACGATCACGTGACAGATGCCGTTGTCGCCGATATCGTGGAAGCGGATCTTCTGCCGCTTGGCCCACGAGCGCAGGGTCTGCGCCTGGATCGCCGTTGCGGTGTCCTTGGCCGGCGCGACGTGATCGATCAGCGAGACGATCTTGTTCGGATCGTACAGCTGGTCGCCGAAGTTTTTCTCGATCGCGAGGATACCCTGAGGCGAGGTGATCTCGTGGGCGACGACGAGGTCGACGAAGATCAAGGCGTTGCCGCCCGGGAGCTCCTCGACGACGTGCGACTCCCAGATTTTATCGAACAGCGATTTTTTCACGAAACGAATATCTTCTCGAATTGGACGATGCGGTCGATCTGCGCGCGCAACCGCTCGAGCTGCGCGGTATCGCCGGCGAACTCGAAGTGTGCCTTGGTCAGCTCGGCCGTCGAGTGCGAATCGACGCGCGTCGCGCGGCATTGGAAACGGTGGGCCATGTTGATGACCCGCGCCACGGTGCGCGGGTCGCCGACCTCGAGATCGTATTTCATGCAGCTTAGGCCTTGGACTCCATCAGATCTTCGACCACGCCGCCCGAGGGGATCATCGGCCAGACGAGTTCGTCGGGGTAGCACGAAACGTGCAGCAACGCGGGTCCGCTGTACTCGAGGAACGCCTTGAGCGTCGAGGGGGCGTCCTCCGGACCGCTGATGCGGAACGACTCGATGTCGTAGGCGCTCGCGATCGTGCAGAAATCGGGATTGTCGGACAGGTTCGTCGCGGAGTAGCGCTCGTCGTAGAACAGCTCTTGCCACTGGCGCACCATGCCCAGGTTGCGGTTGTCGATCAGCACGATCTTGACCGGCACCTGATAGCGCTTGACCGTCGCCAGCTCCGGCATCGTCATTTGGAAACCGCCGTCGCCGACGATCGCAAACACCGGCCGGCCCGGATTCGCAAAGCATGCCCCGATCGCCGACGGAAAACCGAAGCCCATTGAGCCCAGGCCCGCCGAGGTGCAGAAATCGCGCGGCGTGTTCGGCTTGACGCGTTGCGCGGCCCACATCTGGTGCTGGCCGACGTCGGTGCAGACGATCGACTTCGGCGGCAGCGCCGCAACGAGCTGATCGAGAAAATCGGTCGCCGAGAGGTGGCCGTCTTTCGCGTCGTCGCTCGGCAGCGGACCGCCCAGCGCCTTGGCCTGCACGGCCCAATCGTCGAAGCGCGGCAGGTGCGCGGTCTTCAGCTCGGCGACGATCGATTTGATCGTTTCGCCCGCGTCGCCGTGCATCGGGACGCGCGTCGGGATGATCTTGTTGAACTCGGTCGCGTCGATGTCGCAGTGGACGATCGTCGCGTCTTTCGCGAAGCGGTCGGGCCGGCCGGTGACGCGATCGTCGAAACGCATTCCGAACGCGAGCACCACGTCGGCGGTGTGGACGGTGAGGTTCGCCGCCTTGGTCCCGTGCATGCCGAGCATGCCCAGGCCGTGGACGTCGTTGGGGTCGGAGGCGCCCAGACCGCAGATCGTCGTCGTGTGCGGAAGTCCGAGCAGCGCGCAGAATTCGCGAAACGCCGCAACGGCTTTCGGATCGCGCACGCCGCCGCCGGCGATCGCCACCGGACGATGGGCGGTGCGGATCGCATCGGCTGCCGCAACGATCGACTCGCGCGAGGCCACGGGACGCACGTCGCGCGTCTTGCGCGGCGCGCTTTGCTCGGGCACGTAGGGCGCTTTGAGCACGTCGGTCGGGATGTCGACCAGCACCGGGCCCGGCCGGCCGCTGCGCGCGAGGGCGAACGCTTCGCGCACTTTGGTGTAGATCTGGGCCGGATCGGTGACCAGGAGGCTGGCCTTGGTGGTGCACTGCGTGATCGCGCAGACGTCGGCTTCCTGGAAGCCGTCGGTGCCCATCAGCGCGGTGCGAACTTGGCCGGTGATCGCCACCAGCGGAATCGAGTCCATCATCGCGTCGACGAGGCCGGTGACGAGATTGGTCGCCCCCGGTCCCGAGGTCGCGCAACAGACGCCGACGCGCCCGCTGGTGCGGGCGTAGCCGCCCGCCGCAAACGCCGCGCCCGCTTCGTGCCGGACGAGAATGTGACGCATCGGGTGTCCGTAGAGCGCATCGTAGAACGGCATGATCGTGCCGCCGGGGTAGCCGAATATGACATCGACTCCCTCGCGTTCGAGCGCTTCGAGCACCGCGTCACCGCCGGTACGCGGTCGCGGCGAAATTGCGGGAATCATTTCGCCGGCGCCGGGGCCTTGTCGGTCTGGAACCACGGCATCAGCGTACGCAGCTTCGCGCCGACCTTTTCGATCGGGTGCTTCGCCGCGTCTTCGCGGAACTTGTTGAACGACGGTTTACCCGCCGCGTGTTCCGCCACCCACTGCTGGGCGAACGTGCCGGCCTGGATCTCCTTGAGGATTTCCTTCATCGTCGCTTTGGTCTGGTCGTTGACGATGCGCGGTCCGCGCGTGTAGTCGCCGTACTTGGCCGTGTTGCTGATGCTGCCGCGCATGCCTTCGATGCCGCGTTCGTACATCAGGTCGACGATCAGCTTGAGCTCGTGCAGACACTCGAAGTACGCCATCTCGGGCGCGTAGCCGGCTTCCACCAGCGTTTCGAAGCCCGCGGTCACGAGCGCCGAAGCGCCGCCGCAGAGCACGGCCTGCTCGCCGAAGAGATCGGTTTCCGCTTCTTCGCGGAAGTTGGTCTCGAGGATGCCCGCGCGGCCGCCGCCGATCGCGCTCGCGTACGCCGCTGCGGTGGCGCGCGCTTTGCCGGTGAAGTCTTGGTAGACCGCGATCAGACACGGCACGCCGCGGCCCATCTCGTATTCGCTGCGCACGAGCCGGCCCGGGCCCTTCGGCGCGACCATCCACACGTCGACGTTCGCCGGCGGCACGATCGTGCCGAAGTGGATCGCGAAACCGTGGGCAAACGTCAGCGCCGAACCCGGCTTGAGGTTGTCCTTGATGTCGCGCATGTACGTTGCGGGCTGCTCTTCGTCGGGGATCAGCAGCATCGTGACGTCGGCACGCTTCACGGCATCCGGCACGTCCGCGACCTCGACGCCGTCGCGCCGCGCGGCGTCGGCCGAACTCGAGCCGGCGCGCAGGCCGACGATGACGTGGCAACCGGAATCGCGCAGGTTCAGCGCGTGAGCGCGGCCCTGGCTACCGTAGCCGAGGATGGCGATCGTCTTACCTTCGATGGCGCCGCGGTCGATGTCGCGGTCGTAGATGGCTTCCATGGATCCTCCGGAGCGGTTGGCAACAAAAAACCCCTCGTCGATCTCGGCGAGGGGCTTGCAGCGTTCAGGGACTCGTTCGTCTACGCAGCATCGCCTCGCCGACCCGTAAGGGCGACAAGAACGTTCAGAACGAGGACGAATGCGGTAAACACGTTGGATCGAGCCTACCATGGCCTCGCCGAAGCGTCAACCTGATGCATTGTCTTTTCTCTATCCATCCCCCCGCCGGAGGCCCAGCGTGAGCGCCAAACCCACCGACCCCGCCGATCCCAGAGAAGCCGCCAAGCGCCTCGTGGGGATCGCGGCGGTCGACCGCTTCGTCACGGACGGGATGTGCGTGGGCCTGGGAACGGGCTCCACCGCCTACTGGGCGATCAAGCGCACGGGCGAGGTGGTCGCTGCCGGAGCCAAGCTCGAGGCGGTGGTAACGTCGGAAGCAACCGAGCGCCTGTGCCGGGAGTTCGGCGTGCCGGTCATCCCGTTCATGAGCCGCGACATCGACGTCGCGATCGACGGCGCCGACGAGGTCGCTCCCGACTTCAGCCTCACGAAGGGCGGCGGCGGGGCGCTCTTTCGCGAGAAGTCGATCGCGATCGCGGCCGCCCGCTTCATCGTGATCGTCGACGATCCGAAGCTCGTCGAGCAGCTCGGCCGCTTCCCGACGCCGGTCGAAGTCGTGCCATTCGCCCTGCCGTGGGTCCGGCGCGCGATCGCCGAGCGCTATCCCGGCAGTACGGCGACCGAACGCACGCGCGACGGCCGCCCGTACCGCACCGACAACGGCAACGCGATCCTCGATTGCGCGTTCGGCGCGATCGCCGACCCGCGAGCCCTCGATGCAGCGCTGCGCGACCTGCACGGCGTCGTCGCCACGGGCCTGTTCGTGGATCTCGCCGACGCGGTGTTATGCACCGCCCCGGAGGGCGTGCGGACCCTGGAGCGGCGTTAGCCGTAGTCCTCGAACGCGAACGGGGCGAAATCGCGCCGGATCCGCGGCGGTTCGGGGAGCGCGGCGACCGCAGTGCGCGAGAGCCATAGGCGGTTGAGGTGCAGCGTGTCGGCGATGCGCACGACAAGTGCCTGCGCGGGATCGAGATCGGGGCACATGCGTAGCGCGGCAGCGACCGCGAGGCGCGGCGTCGGCATCACCATCGGCAGGCGCGCGTTGCCGGCGGCCGTCGTGGTCAACGCGTTCAGGTAGGTCGGCAGCGGATCGTAGGCGGCGGCGAGTTCGGCCGACACGACATCGGCGAGCCCGATTCCGTTCGCGTTGCCATCGCCGTCGGCGGTCAGCGCGAGGTAGACGAGCCGGGTCACGGCCGGCCCGCCGCTGATGTATTCGCTCGGGAAACGGCCGGTGACGTTGGGATCGCCGCCGCCGCCGCTGATCGTCTTCCCGACTCGATCCACGACCAGCACGTCGATGCGCTCGAACGGCAGCCGCGCGAGGTTGCTCTTCGCCTGCTCGAGCAAGGCCGGTTCGCGCGCGAGCAATTCCGCGGCCGGGATGCCGTAGACCGCGCACGGCTGTTCGAGCGCGTTCTCCAGGATCGCCACCGCGAAGGCGACCTTCCCGGTCGCGATCACCGCTTCGGCTGCGGCCGGGACGTTGCCGCGCATGCCGCCCCAGCCGAGCGAATGCAGGCTGCGCGCGCCGTCGAGTTTCCCCAGCCCCACCGCGAGCATCTTGACCGGCCCGCTCTCGTACTCGCCCCGAAACGACGTATGCGGTTTCACCCGGTTGATCACGACGATCGCGTCCGCATCGAGCGCGTCGGTCCCCACGTAGACCGGTATGCCGTTCGGCAAATTCCCGACGCATCGCGTCTCCATCGTCGCGCGGATCGGCACGCCCGCGCTCTCCGCGGTGACGCCGAGATGGGCCAGGACGTCGACTTGTCCGGCCGCGGTCGAGGCGCCGTGCGAACCCATCGCGGGCACCACGAACGGCTCGGCGCCGCGGCGGCGCAACTCGTCGACGACCGCGCGCACGAACTCCGGTAAGCGAGCGATGCCGCGGCTGCCGACGCCGACCGCCACGCGTCCGCGCGGGACCGGCAGATCGCGCACCGCCTGCGCGACCGCAGCGCCGATATCGCCCAGCGGCGGCGGCGTGCGGGGCTCGCACTCGACGAGCGCCATCTCCGGCAGCGCGATCGCACCCAGTTCGGCTTCGAAGCGCTCGCGGTGGCGGCGGAAATCGATCATGGTGAAAGTGTGCGCGGTTTCGCAGTCCGAACCCCGCGTCCCCGAACAGGGGCCGCCATGCTACGCTACCAAAGTACCAACCCGGGCGGACGCTTACCGGTCGCCCGTTTTTCGGGAGTTGTCTGTGGCGAACACGCGCGCAATTCACGCCAAAGTCGTTGCCGTCAGTACGAAGGACAACTTTCGCCGCCCCGTGCCGAAGACGTACAGCTATCGCTACGAGGTCGCGGCCGACGCCGGTCCGGCCGGCGACCCGCTGATCGGCCGCGGCGCGGCGATCATCGAAAGCCGCTATCGCGGCCGCGGCGCTTCGTGGAAGATCGCGCGCTCGCCCGTGAGCGACGAATCCTACACCGTCAACGGCTCCTACGTTCACCCGCTGCCGGAAAACCCGATGGCGTATCCGCCGCGCACGTACGCGGTTCCGGCGCCGCCGGCGCCGGTCGCCGCGCGCCGGCACGCGCCCAAGGGTCACGCGACGATCGAGCACGCCCACGTCGCGGCCGAGACCGTCACCACCCAGCGCTACGACTCGACGCCGCCCGCGAAGGCGCCGGTCAAGGCCCCGGTTAAAACCGTTGCACCCGCGGCGAGCCGCCGCGAACGCCCGACGCCGGCCAACGAACCGGCCTACCGGAAGACCGGATGATTGTAGAAACGCCGACCGACTCCGATTCAGCCTCCGAATCCGCGCACGCCGAACCGGGCCTGCGCGAGCGCCGGAAGAACGAACGCCGCCGCCGCGTGCTCGAAGCGGCGCGCGCCGTCTTTCTCGAACACGGCTACGAACACGCCACGACGCGCGAGATCGCGGCGCGCGCCGACGTCGCGGTGGGGACGGTGTTCGTCTACGCGCGCGATAAACGCGATCTGCTGATGGCGATCGTCAACGACGATCTCGAAGCGCTGACCGATACGACGCTGGCGGAACTCGATCCGGCGTTGCCGTTCCTCGACCGGCTGATGGCGCTGTTCGAACCGCGCTATCGCTACTGGGTGCGCGATCCCGAGATCTCCGCGGTCGCGCTGGCCGAAACGACCGCGTACCGCAGCGACGACATCCCCGGCGAGACGGCGCGTTTCTTGCGCCGCCGCGAAGCGATGATCGGGAAGCTCGCGGACATGATCGACGCCGAGCAGCGCGCGGGCCGCATGGGGCGCCCCGACGATGCGCGCACGATGGCCCTGTTCATCATGGGCATCTACCTCGCGCACGTCCGCTTCTGGCTCGGCGAAAACGCTCCGCACGTGGAAACCGGGGTCACGCGGCTGCGGCGCCAGTTGAACCTCGCGATGACGGGCCTAGGCCCGGCGCACCCGCCGGCGTAACAACCACACCGCCAGCGCCGCGATGCCTGCGGCCACGGCAAAGGCCGCGGCCAGCACGGCGACGCCGCGCCCGGTGATCAGGCTGATCCCGCCGGCACCGGAACACGCGCGATACGGTGCCGTCGCGAAGGCCGTCGCCGCGCACCAGTAAGCGCGCCAATTGTTGGCGTCGATCTCGGGCCGCCCGCCGCCGCCGTAGAGCCGCGCAAACGCCGCGCGGGCCTGCGGGTCGTGCGCGAGGCGCACCTGCGCGGCCAGCAATTCGGGCCCGGTGAACGCGGAGATCCCGAGTTCGCGCAAGCCGCCGGTATCGTGCCAGCTGCCCGCGCGATAGGAATACTCCTCGACGTCGCGCAGCGTACCGCCGGCGTCGACGTTTGCGGTGAGAAACGACGGCGCGTTGCCGTAGACGGGCGAGATCGCCGGCACGAGCAGCAGCGGCACGGGCCGCGCGCCGGCCGCGTCGACGATCCGGTAGGCGAAGCGATGGGTGTGCGCGCCGACGGCGAGCACGATCTTGCCCGGCGCGCTCGCGAGCGCGGCGAGCATCCGGTCGCGCAGCGCGGGCGCGAGAAACGGCACGATCGCGAGGCCCTTCGAGACCTGCACGGTCGAGAACGCATCGACGCCGGGCGGGATGTGGAAGAGCACCCACACCGGTCCCGGCGCGCGGCGGACCGCGGAGGCGAGTTCGTTCATCTCCACATCGGCGACGTCGCCCGCGGCGCCGCAGCCGGCGCGATAGCGCGGCGACCAGTAGACGTCGTCGATGACGACGGCGCGCAGCCCGGTGCCCGGCAGCCGCGCCGTGTAGAACCCGTCGCGCGCGAACGTCCGCGCGAAATCGGGCGCCGCGCCGCCGCGGTTCACCAGCGGCGCCCACGCCGTGGCGACATCGCGCAAGAACCGCGCGCCGGGCGCGAGCGCGTAATCGCCGCACGCGGAATCGTTGTTGCCCAGCGCGAGCACGAACTGCGCCTGCGGAAACGCCGCGCCCAGTTGCCGCGCCACGCGGACGGCGGTCGCGGTCGCCGCCTGCGGCGCGATGCCGTGCGCGAGCAGATCGCCGGTCACGACGACGACCGGCGGATGCGGATCGGCGCGCTGCATCGCGCGGATCGCCGAGGCGAACAGCGCGGCATTCGTATCGTGGCCCGCACCGGACGGCGTGGGGCGCTTCGAGGCGGCTTTGAGATGGATATCGCTGACGAAGAGCCACGGCGCGGCAGCGGCGGGCCCGGTGCCGCCCGCAAAGACGGCAAGCACCAAGGCAAGGAGCACGGCCGGCGGACGCATCCCCCGGCCTTTCGTCAGGCCTGGTGAGGCCTCATCGACGGGCGCCGGTACGATGAGCTCACCGTGGGCGCCGCGCGGAACCGGAAGCGCGGCGCCGGCTCGGGGGCGCTCCAGACCGCGAGAACGGCGGCGTCGTCTAAATTGGGTCCGGTCAGGAACATCTGCTTCCCGATCACGTCCGCCGTCGGCAGCGTGGCGAAGTTGTAGGCGAAGAGTGTGGCCTCACGCAGCTGGGCCGCGCCGTGCAACGGCTTGCGTTCGTGTTCGGTCACGCCGTCGGTATACAGCACGAGCAGCGATGCCGGCGGAACGTCGACGCGATGCACTTCGAGGCTCAGATTGCGGTCGACGCCGAGCGGCAAGTCCCCGACCGGCGACTCCAGATACGCCGCCCCGTCGAAGCGGGCCAGCAGCGGGGCCGGGTGTCCGGCGTTGGCAAACGTGAAGGTGCGCCGGCGCGAGCAGAGCAGGCCGAACACCGCGGTCGCGTATTCGTTCGGATCGTAGCGGCGCAGGAAGGCGTTGGCGGCGGTCAGCGTTTGCACCGGATCGAGTCCCGCGCGGGCCGCCTCACGGATGGCCTCGCGCACGGCGGACATCGCTTCATGCTTGCCGTCGCCATGGCCCGAGACGTCGCCGATCGAGAGCGCGAGCAGGTCGTCGGAGACGGCGAAGGCCTCGCACCAGTCCCCGCCTTGCACGGCACCCGCAACGTGCATGATGCGGGTCGTGACCCGCAGCCCACCCCGGTCTGCGCAGCTTTTTTCCATCAGAGCGCGCCCTCGCCGGGTGCCCCACGAATCGGAAAAACGAACCGCCTCGATCATAGCCGCTTCCCCCCGGTAGCCCCAAGGCAACGAATCGGGCAGGCCGCATTGCGGAAGCCCATGTGAATACAGTACGGTAGAGTACATGGCCGCGTCTGTGTGGATTCGGTCAGAATACGCCCGGGTACCGGAAAGCGGCGGTTACTGCGTTTTGAGCGGATTGTGAGCAAGCCGGCGCACCCAGCGCGGCAGGTAACGTTGGCGGCGATGCGCACGAACACGCTGCTCGGCGCCCTGGCACCCCAAACGGCCGCGCTCATCGTGAAACGCGGCGAACTGATACAGCTGGCCCTGCGTCAGCCCGTCTATGCCTCGGAAGAGCCGATCCACGACGCGTATTTTCCGCTCGACTGCGTGCTCTCGGTCGTCGCCCTGATGAAGGACGGCAGCCACATCGAGATCGGGACGATCGGCCGCGAAGGGACCTCGGCGTTTCCGCTCCTGATGGGAGCAGCGAGCACGGCGAACATCTGCTACTGCCAGGTGCACGGCGATGCGATCCGCATTCCAGCCGACCTGTTTCGCGAACTCGCCGAAACCGACCACGACTTCCGCCAGCACCTCGACCGCTACTTACAGGCCTACGTCAACATGCTCGGGCAACTCGCGGCATGCAACCGGCTGCATACCGTCTACGAACGCTGCTCGCGCTGGTTGCTCATGACGCGCGACCGGGTCGACGGCGACGAGCTCCCGCTCACGCAAGAGTTTCTCGCGATGATGCTCGGCACGGGCCGCTCGGGCGTCGCGATCGCCGCGGCGACCCTCCAGCAGGCCGGCTTCATCAAGAACGGTCACGGCACGATCACGATTCTCGATCGCGCCGGATTGCAGAACGCCGCCTGCGAGTGCTACGACGTCGCGCGCGAGCAGTTCGACGGACTGCTGCGGCCGATGCACGCAAGCGGCTCGCAGCACGTCGCGGTCGCCGCCTTCAAGACGCCGCACAGCGAGCAGCCGCTCGAACTATGAGCCGGCCTGGAGCGCGGCGTAGATGCGTTCCGCCGTCACCGGGAACTCGGCCAGCCGCACGCCGGCCGCGGCCGACACCGCGTTCACAAGCGCCGGCGCCACGCCGCTGTTGCTCAACTCGCCGGCCATCTTCGAGCCGAACGGTCCGCCTGCCGACGGCGCTTCGACGAGGAGCGTGCGCAGCGGCGGGATGTCGCGCGCGGTCGGGATCTTGTAGTCGCCGAGGCTGAGCGCGACGAGTTTGCCGCTCTCATCGATCGGCATCTCCTCCATCGTCGCGCTACCGATGCCGTAGACGAAGCCGCCGTCGAGCTGGCCTTGATGCGCGACCGGATTGATGATGCGGCCGACGTCGGCCACGAGCAGCGCGTCGTGCAAGGTGAACGCGCCGGTCTCGCGATCGACGGCGACGTCGAACGCGAAGGCCGAGAAACTGAAATCGGCGGGATGATCGTCGTCGTGCTGCGTGCCGTCGAACTCGCCGACCACGTGGATCGGCGCGACGGCGCCGCGCGCCAGCTCCGCCGCGATCTTCTCCGCCGCGATGCGCGCGGCGTTGCCGACGACGTAGGTGACGCGGCTCCCACCCGAGCCGGGATCGCGCCGCGCGTCGCGCGTCGAGCCGCCGCGCACGCGAATGCGCGCGAGGTCGATGCCGAGCGTTTCGGCCACGACGCGTTGCGCGACCGTGTACGAACCGCAGCCCTGGTCGGGAACGCCGCACAGTACGTCGACCGACCCGTCGGGTTGCCACGTCGCATCGACCGCGGTCTTGCCGCCGCCGGTGTGACGGCAGACCATCGACACACCCCACGCGCGGCCCGGCGGGGCGGGGCGCGCGTCGAGATCGCGCTTGAGCGCTTCGAGCACCGCCGCGCCGCGCGGGTCGTGCAGCACCTCGAGGCTGAGCGCTTTCTGCGTCCCGCGCACGACGTTACGCAGCCGCACGTCGATCGGATCGAGTCCGAGCTCGCGCGCGATCATGTCGACGTGCTGCTCCCACGCGAAGAAGATCTGCACGTCGGCCGGGGCACGCACGTGCGCGCCCGGAATCGTGTTTGTATACGCGCTGCGCATCGCCATGCGCGCGTGCGGCACGTGATAGGGCACCGTCGAATAGCCCGACATCCCGGGCAGGAGATTCGGCCCGGGCTTGCCGGCGGCGTAGGCTCCGCCGTCGTAGAGCACGTCGGATTCATGCGCCAGGAAGCGCCCCTCGGCGTCGACCGCGGTTTTGAGCGTGATGTGCGCGCGGTGACGCACCGAACTCGCCTGCAGTTCTTCGAGGTACGAGTAGACGTGCTTGACCGGCCGGCCCGTCGCCTTGGCGAGGAAATAGCACGGGTACTCATCGATCGTGAGCCCCTTGCCGCCGAAATCGCCGCCGATCGCGGTCGCCTCGACGACGATCTGTTCGGGCGCGACGCCGGTGACGTCGGCCATCCACTGCCGCACCGAGAACGGCTGCTTGTTGACGGTGTGCACGTGCACGACACCGTCGTCGCCGATCCACACGACCGTCGCGTGCGGTTCGATGTAGCCCGCATGCTGACGCGGCGTGAGAAACCGGTGCTCGAAGACGCGATGCGCGCCGGCGAAATGCGGCACCAGGTCGGCGTCGCCCTTCACGATCACGTTCGAGCCCTGCATGTTGGGATGCCAGCGCTTCGGCTTCGCACCGCCGGTAAAGACCGCGTAGCTCTCGTAGGCCGGATGCAGCACCGGCGCGTCCGGTGCGAGCGCCGCATCGGCGTCGAAGACGGCCGGCAGTTCCTCGTAGTCGACCTCGACCAGCCGTGCCGCTTCTTCCGCCGCCTCGCGCGTTTCCGCAGCGACCGCGGCGACGCGATCGCCGATGAAGCGCACCGTGTCGTAGGCGAGCACGGGCAGATCGTAGAGCCGGCGGCCGGAACGGCGACCGGGGCCGATGTCGGCCGACGTCAGGACCGCATGCACGCCCGGCACGCGTTTTGCCGCCGACGTATCGATCGACACGATGCGGGCGTGCGAGAGCGGGCTCGTCGTGAACGCGGCCCAGAGCATGTTCGGCAACCGGATATCGGCGGAGTACGCCGTCTTGCCGCTGACCTTCGAGCGCCCCTCAACCCGGATTTCGTCGACGTCAAAGACGCCGTTGCCGCGGCGCGGAGAAACGACCGTTTGGGTCACGCGGGAACGGCCAAGGCTTTACGGAGATTCTCCGCGACTTCGGTCAAGGTTTGATCGGCTTTTTTCCGGATTACGGCTTGACCGAAATCGCCGATGCGGCCCATCACGTTGGCATCGGTGCTGACTTCGAGTCGCGTGCCGCCGTCGTAGCCCTCGAGCTTCATCGCCATCGTCGCCTTCACCGCGCCGCCGACGCGCTTGTCGGCGGCCTCGACGCGCAACGCCGCCGACTTCGCCGCTTCGTTTTTGTCGACGATCGAAATTTCGCTCGCCAGCCGCAGCGCGATCGGACCGACCTTCACCGTCACCACCGCTTTGTAGCGGTCGTCGCCGAGCGCTTCGACGCCGTCGCAACCGGGAATGCAGGTCGCCACCGAGGGGACATCCATGACGAAGGCCCAGACCCGCTCGGGGCTGGCGCCCGGCAGGTCCACGGTCTGCTCGAACTTCATTCCGGGAGCTTTGCGAGCGAGGCGATCGTGCGTTCGGTCCAGACGCGCGCCATCTCGCGCTTGTAGCCGGCCGAACCGCGAATGTCGTCGAGTGGATCGACCTCATCGCGTACCAGCGCCGCGGCGTCGCGAACGACGCCGGCGGTGAGCTTCTGTCCGAGCAAGGCCGCTTCGACGGCGCGCGCGCGCAGCGGCGTCGTGCCGAGCGCGCCCAGGCCGATGCGCAGATCGGTGCACGTACCGTCGGGCGCGACCCCCAAACGCACGGCGACGGAAACGGTCGCGTAGTCGTCCTCGGTGCGCGGCAAGAACTTCTTGTAGGCCAAGCGCGAGCCCGCCGGCAGCGGCGGAATCTTGATCGAGCGCAGCAGTTCGGTCTCGCCGAGCGCCGTCTCGAAATAATCGGTAAAGAAATCGGCCATCGGAATCAGCCGCGCGCCGCCGCCGGCGCTCACGGCTTCGACCGAGGCGTCGAGCGCGATCAGCACCGGCGGGGGATCCTGCGCCGGATCGGCATGCACGAGGTTGCCGCCGACGGTGGCCTGATTGCGAATGCGGATCGTGGCGATCACGCCCAGCGCCTGCGGCAACGCCGCCGCATACGCGAACGCTTCGGGCGAGGTCTCCAACTGGCGGTGCGTCGTCATCGCGCCGACGTCGAGGCCGCCGTCGGGCGTGCGCTTGATGCCGCGCAGTTCGCCGATCGCGCCCAGACCGACGACGACCGCCGGTTGCACGAGGCCCTGCTGCATCATCAGGATTAGCGAGGTTCCGCCCGCGATCAGTTCGACGTCGTCGCCGTGTTCGGCGAGCGCCGCGAGCGCTTCGTCGATCGTCGCGGCGGCCTGATAATCAAACGTTCGCACGGTCGATCCCCGCGGCATCTTCGATTGACTCGATGATCTTGTAGTAGCCCGTGCAGCGGCACAGGTTGCCCATCATCCATTCCTTGATCTCTTCGCGGTTCGGCTTCGCGTTCTGCGCGAGCAGCGCGGTCGCCGCGATGATCTGCCCGGAGGTGCAGATGCCGCACTGGAAGCCGCCTTTGCGAATGAACGACTCTTGCAGCGGCGAGAGCTCGTCGTCCGAGGGCGCGATGCCCTCGATCGTCGTCACCGCACGCCCGTCGACCATGATTGCCGGCAGCAGGCAACCGGACATGAGCGTCCCGTCAACCAGCACGCTGCAGGCCCCGCAGACGCCGATGCTGCAGCCGACTTTCGTGCCGGTCAGGCCGATGTCGTCACGCAGCAGGTCGACGAGCAGAACTTCGGGGCCCACCGATCTTTCGACCGTCTTCCCGTTGAGTTGGAACGATATCCGGTGTACGCTCACGAGCCCAAGAATGCCACGGGCTTCCGTGGCGACCCTCCCCCCGAGTTTAGACTACCTGGAAAAGTCCGGCCGCGCCCATCCCGCCGCCGATGCACATCGTCACGACGACATACTTGGCCCCGCGGCGCTTGCCCTCGATCAGCGCGTGCATCGTCATGCGCGTGCCGCTCAGCCCGTAGGGGTGGCCGATCGAGATCGCCCCGCCGTCGACGTTGAAGCGGTCGTTGGGAATACCGAGCGTGTCGCGACAGTAGACGGTCTGCACCGCGAACGCCTCGTTCAGCTCCCAGAGCCCGATATCGTCGACGGTCAGGCCGTTGCGCGCCAGCAGCGCCGGGATCGCGAAAACCGGCCCGATGCCCATCTCGCCCGGTTCGCAGCCGGCCACCACCATCCCCCGATAGATGCCCAGCGGCGTGAGGTTGCGGCGTTCGGCTTCCTTCGCATCCATCATAACGACCGCGCCCGCGCCGTCGGAGAGTTGCGAAGAGTTGCCGGCGGTGATCGATGAGTTCTTGTCGAGCACGCCCTTGAGCGCGGAGAGCCCGGCCGGCGTGGTGTCGGCCCGGTTGCCCTCGTCCCGGGCGAGCGTCACGGCTTCCTCGACGTAGCTGCCGTCGTCTTTGCGTTCGACGTACTTCCACGTCTGGAGCGGCACGATCTCGGCGTCGAAGCGGCCCGCGTCCTGCGCCGCCGCCGTCCGCTGCTGGCTTTGAAGCGCGTAGGCGTCCTGCGCCTCGCGCGAGATCTTGTAGTGCTTGGCGACCGCGTCGGCGGTCTGGAGCATCGGCATGTAGAGGTCGGGCGCGTGCCGCAAGGTCCACTCCTCGGTGAAGTTGTGGACGTTCATCACGTTCTGCACCATCGAAATCGACTCGCAGCCCCCGGCCACGACGACCTTGGCGCCGTCGACGACGATGCGGCCGGCCGCCGTCGCGATCGACTGCAAGCCCGAACCGCAGTAGCGGTTGATCGTCGTGCCGGGCACGCCGATCGGTAAGCCGGCGCGCAGCGCCGCGACCCGGCCGAGGTTGTTGCCGGTGGCGCCCTCGGGCAAGCCGACGCCCAGGACCACGTCCTCGACCTCGGCCGGATCGACACCCGCCCGCGCGACGGCGTGGGCGATCGCATGGCCCGCAAGCGTCGCGCCGTGCGTCTGGTTATACGCGCCGCGGAAGGCCCGCCCGATCGGCGTGCGGGCGGCAGAAACGATGACGGCTTCAGGCATGAACCAGCTCCTTGGGGGCGTGCTCGGCATACCACATCGGTCCGCCGCGATGCGGCGGGAACCCGTAGCCGTAGACGTAGACGATGTCGATGTCGCCCGAGCGCAGCGCGATACCGGTCCGCAACAGTTCGGCGCCGACGGCGGCGAGCGCGTCGACGAGCCGCTTGACGATCTCAGCGTCGGTCACGACCGTGCCCTGCGCGATGCCCGCCTTGGCGGCTTCCTCGCGGAAGAGCTCCAAGGTGACCGGATCGGGGATCGGTTCGCGGCTGCCTTTTTCGTAGCGGTAGATGCCGGCGCCCGACTTCTGACCGAAGCGCTTCTCGCGATAGAGGCGGTCGATGATCTGGGTGCGACCGTGCATCGCATCGGGCCGCCCCTGCTGGATGTGCCAGAACACGTCGAGGCCCGAGAGATCGAACATCGCGAACGGACCCATCGCCATCCCGAAGTTCTTCATCGCGCGATCGATCCGCTCGGGCGGGATGCCCTCCTCAGCGAGATAGATCGCTTCGCGCGCGTAGTCGAAGAGCATCCGGTTGCCGATGAAGCCGAACGCGTTGCCCGAGACGACGCCGACCTTGCGTAGCGTCTTCCCGAGCGCGATCGCGGTCGCCATCGTTTCGGGCGAGGTCGCGCTCCCGCGCACGATCTCGAGCAGCTTCATGATGTTGGCCGGCGCGAAGAAGTGCAGTCCGAGCACCTGCCCCGGACGCGTCGTCGCCGCCGCGATCGCGTCGATGTCGAGCGTCGAGGTGTTGCTGGCGAGGATCGCATCGGGCTTGCAGATCGTATCGAGCTTCGCGAACACGGTCTTCTTGACGTCCATGCTTTCGAACACGGCCTCGATCACGACGTCGGCTTGGGCGAGTTCGGCGTAATCGCTCTCGAAGCGAATCGACTGACCGCGCTTCCAGGCGTCCTCCTGGCTCATGCGCCCGCGCTGGACCTGATGGGCAAACATTCCGAACACCATCTGCTTCGCGCGTTCGATCTGTTCGTCGTTCGGCTCGATGACGACCGACGGGATCCCGACGTTCGCAAAGCAGATCGCGATGCCGGTGCCCATCGTGCCCGCGCCGATGATGCCGGCGCTCGCGATCGGTTTCGCCTGCGCCGCCGGCATGCCGGGGATTTTCCCGAGTTCGCGTTCGGCGAAGAAAACGTGCCGCAGCGCGGCCGACGGCGCCGAGCGCACCAGCTCGTCGAAGAGCCGGAACTCGCGCGCGAGGCCGCGTGGGAAGTCGAGTTCGATCGATGCTTCGACCGCATCGACCAGCTTGTGTGCGGCGAAGCCGCCGTTGTCTTCGGGCGGCAGCATCTTGTGCGCTTGCGCGACGACGAACGGCGTCGCGAACAGGCCCAGGCCCTTGATCCCGAGTTCCGTCGAGCGCGCGGAAACGCGTCGCTTCGGCGCGCTTGCTGCGGCGCGCGCGATCAGCGTCAGCGCCGCACCCAGGGCGTCGGCCGGCACGACCTCGTCGAGCAGGCCCTTGGCCAACGCGTCCTTGGCGTCGATGGTATCGCCCTTGAGCATGAGTTGGAGGGCGTCTTGCGCGCCGATCAGGCGCGGCAGGCGCTGCGTGCCGCCGGCACCCGG